>Ga0074197_1001244_pt1 | contig 22649 bp, 18 predicted proteins | sample EPASupsiteSAE305_FD_64526 | JGI IMG/M metagenome (GOLD analysis project Ga0074197, IMG submission 64526) | Bioremediated contaminated groundwater microbial communities from EPA Superfund site, New Mexico - SAE3-05 reassembly with SPADES | ecosystem: Environmental > Aquatic > Deep subsurface >...
TGCGGGTCGGTCCCGTCCGGGTCAGTTGGCGGGCACCGTGGGCCCCCCCCGCGCGAACCGGGGAAATATCGACGAGGGTGTGGCGGCTGCCCCCCCGGCCCGCATCCTCCTCCCGCCCCAGGGGCACATACGCCCCGCCGCTCAAGGCCGCGAGCCTTGCAGCCCAAATCTGGGCGCCGCAAGGGACGGTGAGGTCGATATCCGCTGGCACCACTCCCCGCAGCAGGTCACGCACCACCCCGCCGGCAAGATAGACCTCGCCTCCCAGTTCCCGCTGGAGTGCAGCCAAAGCGGCCTGCAACCATGGCGGCAGGACGGCCAGAACCTGCTGCCCGTCGAGGGTCTCCGGAATAGAGCGCATCATCTTAAATCCGCCACTCCTGGAAGGCATCATCAGGCAGCGGCGCAAAGATTCCGCTGGTTACCGCGGTTCCCTTGTCGATCATCACCTCGGCCTCCATGGGGGCGCCATCGATTTTTTTCCCGCTGCGAACCACAATACCGGCCAAGATACGAAGGATTTCCTCCTCCCGGATCGAACCGGCCAAAGCCTTGCGCCCATAGCGGAGCAGGCCGAGCGGGCCGGGCCGCGTCGTCATGCGGATCAGCCAGTCGTCGGCGCCGCGCAAGGCTTCCAGCTGACGGTTGTCCCGTTCATTGCGGCCGGTAATGAACCAGATGTCCCCGTCGAGTTTATACTGCCGACCGATGACCAGCAGCTTGATGTCGTTGACGGCGCGCCCCTGCCCGTTAAAAGAAAAAAGCCCGTTATAAAAATGTTTGATTCTGGCGGCCAGATTGGGATCAGTGAGCATGCAACCGCCCGCCGGGGTCGGATAGTCGGTGATCCCCAACTGTGCGGCAAGCTGTTTCTGCTGCCTCCGGCCCCTCCCGGAAAACGCATGCAGCCGTTCTCTGTCCACCAGCCCCTCCTGTTCCGCCAGGGTCGGATTCATCAGCTTGGCGCAGAGCGGCCGGAGCAGGATATCGGTGCAGCCGGAATCACGTTCAATGACCCGAAGCGTATCCCGTCGCTGCGACATCGGCCGCTGCCCCAGGACCTCTCCGGTAATCAGAAAGGAGGCGTCATGGGCTGCCATGAGTTCGCGGGCACGGGTCAGCATCAGGATCTTGCAGTCGATACAGGGATTGAAATGTTTGCCAAAACCATGGGCAGGGTTATCGAGCAGCCGCAGATAGCCTTCGCTGACATCGACCAGCTGGACCTCCAGGCCGTACTTCCGTTGCATTGCCCGTGCATACTCATCGCGGCAGGCGAGCAGATCGCTGTCGAAAAAAGGAGTGACGAATTTAAGGGCAATGACCCTCACTCCCTGATCGGCTACCACCCGGCAGGCGAGAATCGAGTCGAGGCCGCCGGAGAAGAGGCCCAGTGCGGTCCGCTGCCTCATGCGGACTTCCTTTTTGCTTTGCGTTCAATCAGCTCGCCGGCATAGGCAAGGGTCTGGGCAGTCGGCCGTTGCCCGCCGAGCATCCGCGCCAGTTCGTCGACCTGCTGCTCTTTTCTCAACGGCGTCATCACGGTTCGGGTCCGGCCCTCCTCCACCCGCTTTTCCACCTTGAAATGGAGATCGGCACACGCAGCGATCTGCGGCAGATGGGTGATGCAAAAGACCTGGTGATGCCCGGCCAGTTCGCTGATCTTCTCAGCCACCGCCTCGGCGGCCTGACCGCCGATGCCGGCATCGACCTCATCAAAGATGACCGTGTCGACCTGATCCCTGCGGGCGAGCAGGCATTTCATCGCCAGCATCAGGCGTGACAGCTCGCCACCGGAGACAATCCGAGCAAGCGGTTTCGCCGGCTCACCGGGATTGGCGGAAAAAAGAAATTCCACCGCATCCCGGCCGTTGTTGTGAATCCCGTCCATTCCCAACCCCTCCGGCTCGGTCACGCCCACCTGGAAAACGGCCTGGGGGAAACTGAGCGAGGCCAGTTCCTTCTCCATGCTGGCCGCCAGCTTCTTCGCCACCTGGCGGCGCGCCTGGGTCAGCTCGGCGGCCTTGAGCAGGGCCTCGGTGGAGACCTCCTCCACCCTGATTTCCGCCTGGGCGATCTGCTGTTCAAGGCTCTCCAGCAAGGCGAGATTGGCCTCGGCGGTTTCGGCAAAGGCAATCACCTCGGCAAGCGTCGGCCCATACTTGCGTTGCAGCTGTTTCAACTCGGCAAGCCTGCCGGAAATGACATCAAGCCGGGCGGGATCCTTGGGGATCTCCTCGAAGTATTTCTCTACGCTGGCGGCCAGGTCTTCCAGTTCAATCCCAGCGGACCCGATTCGCTCGGCCAAGGGCCTGAGCCGGGGATCAAGCGCCGCCGCCTGCTCCATGCTCTTTCGGATTTCGACAAGTGCGCCGGTGACCTTTTCCGACAGCAGGCGGCTGCCGGCACCGACAAATCGGATCAGGCTGTCCGAGGCCTTAAGCTGTTCGCGCTCCCGAAAGAGTTCTTCATCTTCACCGACTATTGGCTTGCATTTCCGAATTTCTTCGAGCTGAAAAGCGAGGAAATCGCGCTGCTGTTCTTTGTCCTGCTCCTTTTCCTGCAGCTGCCGCAACTCGGAGGAAGCCTGCTGCCAGCGGCGGAACAGTTTGGTGAACTGCTGCCGCAGTCCCCAGAGTTCACCGTAGGTATCGAGATAATCGAGATGGTTCCGGGCATTGAGCAATTGCTGCTGGTCATGCTGGCTGGCGATATTGATCAGGCTGGCGGTCAGCTCGCCGACCAGTCGGGTGGTGACCGACTGGTCATTGACATAGACCTTGGATCGGCCTTCCCGGGTCAGCACCCGACGGACAATGCAGGTGGACCCGTCTTTCAGTGAATGTTCGGTGAGCAGCGCATTCAGCTCGGCATGATCCGGCCGGATGGTGAACATGGCCTCTATGCCGGCCTGTTCGCAGTCGTTGCGTACCCAGGACGCCGCGCCTCGACCGCCGGTGAGCAGGTTGATGGCCTGAAGAATGATGGATTTGCCGGCTCCGGTCTCACCGGTGAGGACAATCAATCCGGTTTTTTGCGTCGAAAGGTCAAGGTGGAGGGTATCGATCAGTGCCAGATTATGGACGCGAAGTTCCTGCAGCATGGTTCTTTAGTGGTCGAAGGGAGGGGCGACAGAGCAGACATTGTTCTTGACGCCCAGGGGTTAAAAATGTATCGTCCTGAAGATACATATAAAAATCAACACATTCCGGAGGGGCGACGCGATGAAACCTCAACAACTCAGCGCCAGTCTTGAAGATTATATCGAAGCGATCTACCATATCATCACCGAAAAACAGGTGGCTCGCGGCAAGGATATCTCCACCCGTCTGGCCGTGAGAGGTGCTTCGGTCACCGAGGCCTTGCGCGCCTTGTCGCAGAAAGGACTGATTAACTACGCCCCCTATAAAGTCATCACCATGACCAAGGCGGGCCGGGAAGCCGCAGAGGATGTCATCCGTCGCCACAGCGCCCTGAAGCGGTTCTTCACTGATGTCCTGGCCATTGAGGAAACCCTTGCCGAGCAAGGCGCCTGCAAGATCGAACACACCGCGCCTCCAAAAATCATCAACAGGATGGTTGACTTTATCAAATTCCTCGAGGTCTGCCCCCGTGGCGGCAAAGACCTGATCAACGGTTTTGCCAACTTCTGCCAGGAAGGTCGGACCCGGAGCAGCTGCGCCTCCTGTATCTCCCATTGCATCAATACCCAGGAAGAAAAAACAGCGCTTGAGACGAAAAAACAGGCCGGAGCCGGAGCGACCGTTCCTCCTCACCGATCTTAAGACCGCCTATATTAGCACAACCCGCAACCGGCGCAATGGATACATCGCCTTTTGTCCCGTCATCCACTCCTTCAAGAAGCCTGACCGCATATGCCTGTCTATGAATTCACCGCCCTGACCACTGCCGGAAAAAAACTCAAGGGCGTCATCGAGGCGGACTCACTGACCACCGCCCGCCAGAAAATCCGCGGACAGGGAAATTATCCGGTGGAGATCAGGGAGGCCTCGTCCAAGACCACCGCCGGCAAAACGCCCGTGCTCTCCATGAAGCTGGGACAGAGCGTCAAACAGCAGGAGGTCCATATCGCCACCCGGCAACTGGCGACCCTGCTCGGTGCGGGCATCCCCCTGGTGCCGGCACTCAACGGACTGATCGAACAGACTGAAAATCGCGCGCTCAAGACCATTCTCGCCCAGATCAAGGATGCGGTCAACGAGGGCAATTCCCTGACCTCGGCCCTGACCGGACACCCCAAGCTATTCTCTAAAATCTATATCAACATGGTGCGCGCCGGCGAGGCCTCCGGTTCACTCGACGTCGTGCTCGACCGGCTGGCGGAGTTCGGTGAAAACCAGCATGCCCTTCGCTCGCGCATCAAGGCGGCCATGCTCTACCCCCTGTTCATGGCGGTTGTCGGTGTTGCGGTTCTCTTTTTGCTGATCACCTTTATCGTTCCCAGTATCACCTCGGTCTTTGAAGGCTCAAAACAAGCCCTGCCGCTCCCCACGGTGATCCTGATCGGCATCAGCTCCTTTCTCAAGCAGTACTGGTGGGCGGTGCTGTTTGCGGTATTGGGAGCAATAGCCGCCTTGCGCTGGTATGTCGGCACCCCTGCCGGCAGGCGGCGCTGGGATCAGCTCAAACTGTCGGCCCCCGGTTTCAGCGGCCTCAGTGTCAAGACGGCCTCCGCACGTTTCGCCCGCACCCTGGCCAGCCTTCTCCAATCCGGTGTGTCCCTGATCACCTCGCTGCAGATTGTCAAAAACATCGTTGACAATGTCATCCTCGCCGACATTATCAATGAGGCTTGCGACGAACTGGAGAAGGGGAGAAGCTTGTCTCAGTTTTTCAGGGGCAATAAATATTTTCCGCCCATGCTGGTGCAGATGATGGCGGTGGGAGAACAGAGCGGCACTCTGGACACGATGCTGGCCAAAGCGGCGGAGAGCTATGAGAAGGAGGTGGAGATCAAGATCCTGGCCCTGACCTCGATGATCGAGCCGGTGATGATCCTCTCCATGGGGCTGGTGGTCAGCTTTATCGTGGTTTCCATTCTGCTGCCCATCTTTGAGATGAACCAGTTGATCAGGTAACCCGGAAAACCTCTTCAAGGGTCGTCAATCCGGCCAGCACCTTCCGCAGTCCATCCTGGCGCAGGGTCTTCATCCCAATTTCCGGCGAGGAAAGCGCCTGCTCCTTGATCTGCCCGGCATCGGAGGTTGTCAGGATCAGACTCTTCATTGCCGGCGTCAGGCTCATCAACTCGAAAATCCCGATCCGTCCCTTGTAACCGGTGTGCAGGCAGTGCACACAACCGACCCCCCGAAAAAGCTCGTGCCCGGCAAATTCAAGGGGTGAAAGCCCCACCAGCTCCAGATACGCCTCGGAAGGAACATAGGATTCACGGCAATGCGGACAAATCTTCCGCACCAGCCGCTGCGCCATAATAGCATTGACCGAGGACGAAACCAGGAAGGGCTCCACTCCCATGTCGATCAGCCGGGTGATGGCGCTGGCCGCATCGTTGGTGTGCAGGGTTGAGAAAACCAGATGGCCGGTGAGTGCCGATTGAATGGCGATTTCGGCTGTCTCCATGTCGCGGATTTCGCCGACGAGGATAACATCCGGGTCCTGGCGAACAATGGTGCGGAGGCCTTTTGCAAAGGTCAACCCGATTTTGGAATTGACCTGCATCTGGCTGATGCCGTTCATCTGATATTCGATCGGGTCTTCAACGGTGATGATGTTGATGTCCGGATTGTTGAGAATTCCCAGGGCCGAATAGAGCGTGGTCGTCTTGCCGCTTCCGGTCGGCCCGGTCACCAGGATGATCCCGTGGGGGGCTTTGATCAGCCGCAGGAACTGATTCATATCTTCCCTGGAAAGCCCCAAATCCTCGAGCGGCACCAGGGTATTCGATTTGTCGAGCAGGCGCATGACCACTCGCTCACCAAAGGAGGTCGGCAGGGTCGAAACCCGGATGTCGACATTTCTATCGGCAATCCGAATCTCAATTCTCCCGTCCTGGGGCAGCCTTTTTTCGGCGATATCCATCTTGGCCATGATCTTAACCCGGGATATCAGCTTGCCCTGCACATGTCGGGGCGGCGAATACATATCGTAGAGGATGCCGTCGACCCGTTTCCGGATCTTGACCCGGTCTTTGTAGGATTCGATATGAATGTCGCTGGCGTTATCGCGCACCGCCTGGGAAAGCACCAGATTGACCAGTTTGATGACCGGGGCGTCGCTGGTATCGTCGAGCAGATCGGAGGTCTCTTCAATCTCCAAGAGGATACTTTCCGGATCATCCTCATCGATGTCCTGCATGACCTGATCGGTGACATCCTGCCGGGTCGTGTCGTAGGCGGCGTTGATGGCCACGAAAATCTCGTTTTGCGGGGCCATGACAATTTTTATCCCCTCCCACTGGAGGAGACGCTGCAGATCATCCGCCTGCTGAAAAAAAAGCGGTTCAGCCATGGCGATATAGGATTCTGAAGGGGTGGCGACCGGAATCATCCTGAATTTCTTAAGAAACCCAATGGGCACGCGTTGCACGAAAAAGGTGTCAAGGTCGGCCGGCAGGGTGTGAACGATTTCCAGGCCACACTGGAGGCTGCGGGCACGGAACAGTTCACTCTCCGTGAGCTTGTGCTGCTGGATAAGGATCTCGCCGAGGTGGCCGCCCTTTTCCTTCTGGACATTCAGGGCGGCTTCGACAGTTTCAGCCGTTACTCCGCAGTTTTCCTGGAGGATCTCACCTAACAGACGCATTCATCATACCCTGGAATCGGAAAGAAAAAGGGGGATTGGCCCTGTTTATTTACCCGGCGCATTGCTCTGCTTGAGGCGGTTGAGGTTTTCCCGGGCGAGATCTTTCCACGGATCCTTCGCCGCCTGTCCTTGCCCCCCCTTCTTTTCTTCCTTGGCCGGGGCACGGGCCAGCACCTTGCGATAGAGGGCTTCGGCCTCCGCCTTCTTGCCCTCCCGTTCGCAGACCATGCCCAGATTGACAAGGGCGGCGCCATTCTCCGGATCAATTTTCAAGGCCTGATTGAAATACTCCCTGGCCCGGGCGAGATCGTTATTCTGCAGTTTGGCAAAACCGATATCCGTAAGGGCCGCACTATGGGCAGGATTGGCGGGCGGATGAAAAAACTGATCGGCAACGCCGCCGGGCTCCCTGTGCACCGCCTCCATCTCATCCCGTTTCTTCAAATTAATCTCGGCCAGTTCAGCCGGACTTTCGACAATATGAGGAGTGATGAAGATATAGAGATTAGTCTTCTGGTCCGTGTTGCTGTGCGATTTGAACAACCAGCCCAAAAGGGGGATATCTCCCAGGAGCGGGACTTTGGAATCCTCCGCGTTGGTGTCCTGACCGATCATGCCGCCGATCACCACGGTCTCTTCATTGTGAACCACCACCGTGGTATTCGCCGTTCGTGTGAGGGTAGTGGGAGTTATGCTGGCGGAGGTGCCCTTGACCTTGATCACCTCGACACCGATCTCCATCCTGATCACGTCCGACTGATTCACCTGGGGGGTGATGGTCAGGCTTGTGGCCACGTCTTTATATTCAAAATTGTTGAAAACCTGCCCCACGACAGCGGAATTGGCGCTTTGGCTGGTTTGAAAGGGGACGTTTTCGCCGACCTTGATGGTTGCTTTTTTGTTGTCGGTGGTCAGAACCTGCGGAGTGGCGATGACATTAATATCGGTATCGCTTTTGAAGGCATTCAACACCGCTCCCAGATTGGGAAAGACGACGTCGCCTATTCTAATCCCTTTTTGCAGCACCCCCAGGCTAAACCCTGAGGGCAGCACCCCCGTCCTCGTGGTAGTGGTAGCGGTACCACTCGGAACCCCACCGGTTAAATCGTCAAGATTACCGAAGGGCGTGGTGGAGTTGCCACTGAAGCCGGTGACCACGGAACCGTCCCCAGTGGCCCACTGCACCCCGATTTCGAAGGTCTTGTCCACCCGGACTTCCATGATCAGGGCTTCCAGATAAACCATTCGCCTCGGGATATCGAGCTTTTTAATGACATCCGCCACCACCTCATATTCTTCGCGGGGACCGGTGATGATCAAGGAATTGGTTGCCGTATCGGCGACCAATTTGATGTCCTTGGAAATAGCCGGTCCCGAGGAGAGAGCCTTGGACACGGGAGCCGAGCCCGTGGCACCCGGTTCTTTCGAGCCGGCCTGGTCACTGGGAAGATTCATCAACACCTTGACCATTTCCTCGGCATTGGCATGCTGCAGAAAAATGACCCGCAGGTTGCCCTCTTCCCTGGGGACATTCGCGTCCAGTCTCGCGATAAGATCGCGAATCCGCTGCATCGATGTCTTGGGAGCCAGGACAATCATGGCGTTGGTCCGTTCGAAGGGAATGATCTTGATTGTTTCCGGACGGGTTCTCTTTTGGCCGGCGGCGGGAGAAGTGAAAAGCTGGCCAATGGCCTTGAAAACGCTCTCGGCCGAAGCGTACTGCAGGGGTATAACGGCAAGCTCCTCACCCCCCGAAGGCACGTCCACTGACTTGATGATATCCAGCAGGCGGGTAATATTGGAATAATAATCGGTGATCATGAGCATGCCCGAATCGGGATGGGCAACCAGTATGCTGTTTTTTGAGACCAGCGGGGTCAGCAAATTCTTGATCTCTTCGGCACCGGCATATTTAAGTGCAACGATCTGCGTGATCAATTTGTCTTCCGTGGAAGTCGCACTTTCCCCGTGCATTGTGGCAATGTTTTTCGACCGTGCCTGCACCGAGGGCACGATCTTGATCACCGAGCCGCTGGGTATGGCCGCAAAACCATGCACTTCGAGGACCGATTCAAAAATCCGGTAGGCGTCGTCCTCGGAAACCCGGGTGGGCGAGATGATGGTCACCTTGCCTTTGACCTCCCGGTCGACGATAAAATTCTTTTGCGTCAATTCACTGATATATTTAATGAACAGATTGATATCGACATCGTTGAAATCGATAGTGACAAACCGTTGCGCCTCGGCGCCCGGCTGAACCACGGCCGGACCGGCCGCAAAGAGCGGCGGACACCAACAGAACAGAAAAAACAGGGGGGTCAACCAGGTAAACACGGTAACAAGAGATCGCTTCATAAGTATTCACATATTAGAGATCGACCGTTGCGGGAACCGGCGATCCGATTTTCTTCATTTCCAATCCGGGTAGCTGTAGCATCAACCTCCGGTTTCCTCATTTCGCCTGCTGCTCTCCATCACTTTCCTCGTCGTTTCCAGGGGGGGGGATTTCCTCATCGGGAATCGGCTGGGTTTCCTCCTCGCCTTCCTGTTCCACGGCAGGCTGAGGTACTTCGGTTTTCACAGGTTCCTGGACCGAGGGGGCAGAATCGCGAAAACTGATTCGCCGACGCGGCAGGGCTTCCGGGACCTGCCGCTCGCTCGGCAAAGTCCTCCGCGTCTCAGGCACCAAGGGTTCTGCTATTGACGACACCCTCTGCTGCGGCACGCCACTCGCAGGATCCTTGATATTGAGGATCTCCTCCTGACCATTGACCCTCAATACCACCTTGCCCCTTTCTATTCTGGTAATTGTTGCTCCCTGCAGCTCGCTGCCGACCTTGTAGATATCCTCCAGTTTTATTTTCTCGTCACGAATAATCGCCCGTGCGTCCTCCGCGTTCCCCGAAACCGTACCGAGGAGCACGAGTTGCATCTTGGTTTCCTCCAGCTCTTCCAAATCTGCCAGCCCTTGCTCGCTGGCGGATTTTTCTCCTGCGTCCAAGACAGCTTTGAAAATATTTCTGGTGAGGATAATGTTATAATCTTTTTCCTCCGGTACGGACTCGCTCGGTTCCTGTTCCGGAAGCGCCGCGGTTTCACGCTGTTCAACGCGAACCGTCCCCTCCAGCTTCTTCTCGACCCGTCCATACCAGATGGTCACCCCGACAGAAACAAGGAGGGCTATAAGCGCCAGTCGGCCAAAAATCTTTGCCACGGTATTATTGCAACTCCTTTTCCAAAGATTGAAAAAGCAGAGAAAATTCCTCGAAATGAATGCCGGGATTATTTAAATTCCCGGAGAGCAGAAAAGGGAGGGGTCTGCTCTCAAGTTGTGTACGGATGGACTCTAACACAGGAGTATTGTTCATTCCCTTATAAAATGCCGGCCGGGGTTGCAGTGTCCCCTTGATATCGAGCCGGCTCTTCGCCGGATCTCGGCCCAGTTGTATTTCCCCTGTGAATCGCCCGCTGAAAAGTTCCGATTCGACCACACCCTGCTCTAATTGCATGGTCGCACCATTGCTATGCAGGGTAAACGAAATTTGCGAAAAAGGAAGCGACCTGTGGTTAAGGATGGGCCGCTTTAAGTCCAACAGGCCGTTATCCACCCTCAATTTCGCCTCCAAGCCGGAAATTTTCCCCAACGAGGGCTCAATGACACCGTCAAAGTTTGCAGAGACCACACCCTGCAGATTTCGCTGGAACAGCAAGGCCAGCAGAGGACATTCGGTCAACTGCAGGCCCTGAATCGATCCATCGATATGCAACCCGGCTTTTCCGTCATCCCTTTGCAGGATCCCGGTAACCACCCCCTGGGCCAGCAGGAGGCGATACCCTGCCGTCGGTCGCCTTGTGCGCAGCATTTCTGCAACATGCGGCCACAGTACCAGCGAATCCGTCTGCACCAGAGGCTGGTTCTTATCCTGAGCCCCGTATCCTTTGATTCCCACCACGGTGATCCCCTCGGACACCGGCAGGGACAGGGATTGCACCTGCCAGCTCAGTCCGGGATATGCACCGTTGAGATATTGAACAAGGAGCTGGCGAAGCGGTTCCTTGGGAAAGAACACCCACAGTAACAGCAGCAGCAACACCAGGGTATAGAACAGGTAACCCATGCAGCTTCCCAGCCATTTGCAAGCCCTTTTCAGCATGAACAGTCCCCATCTCTATTGGGGCGATGCCGCAGCCGTTTTATCGACACTCACAATGTGCAGGGTCACATCAAGACTTCCTTTTTCTTTGGTATTTTCCTGGATGGTGATTTTGTCAATTCCGACCAGATTTTCGGGCGACTCCGTTTTTTGCAAAAATTCGACAAGCTGTTTCAGACTGACAGCCTGCAGTTTCATTTCGACCAGAGTCTGGTTGAACAGCTCATTCTTGGTCGATGCGGAAGGCTTCATATAGGCGATATGATCCTTGACGGTGCTCTCGTCGGCATTTTTTTCCAAAAAAGAAAACAGACTGAATCCGGCCTCCCTTTTGGCCAGAAGAGCAACCACGGAGCCGCTCTGCTTACTGAGCTGTCGATACTGCTCCTGCATGATTTGCATCTCGGCCCCTGCTTTTTCCCGTGAAGCCAGTCCTTTAATCAGTTTTGCCCGCTTTTCCGCCAACGGAAAGAAAACGAACTGCAGGACAACAAAAAGGAGCAGGCTGATCCCGCCGATGCTCACCGCGATTTTTTCCCGATTATTGAGTTGTATCATATCCCTTCAAGCTGCAGCTGGATTTCAAAACGGATCGTGCCGCTATTTTTGGTCTTATCCGCTGTTGCCGAAATAATCTTTACAGCTTTATATCTGGAGGAGGCGGACAGAGAATTTTTAATCGTGTCCACCGAATTAAAGGTATCCGTTGTTCCCTTGATGAGGACAGCCTCCCGTTCAATAGCCAGACGGCTGACCCGCAGGGTAACGGTTTCGGGAATACGGGCGGAAATATCGGCGAGCAGACCAAGCACGCGCTTGTCAGGAGCAAAAAGCGGTGTCGGCGACCCCGGTCCCTGAACGTTTTTCAGCGCTGCCTTCATCTCGGAATAGGGCTCGTGCACCTTGGTAACCCCAGGAAAGGTCTGCTTGAAAATCGCGGTCATTTCATCCTTGATGATCGTATCGCGATTCTGCAGCTGAAGGTAATCGTTCCACATGTAGGCCAAAAAGCATGCGCCCACGGCGACAACGGCGGCCGCCCCCCAGACCAGCTGCTTTTTGCTGGAGAAAAAAGTCCGTTTTCTGGCGAAAGCATCCTTGCGAAAATTGATTTCAGCCTTCTTGCCGAGCCCCAGCAAGGCAAGGGAAACCGCCCGGTCGAAACGTTGATTCTGGCATTGGGCTCGAACCTCCTCCTGACAGCTGATTTTATTGCTGGTGAGCAAATCCACCGTCTCCACCGGGAGGCGCAAGGCCAGGGCGATTATGCCCATCATGGCCTCCATCTCAGCCAGCGGGCCACTGAGAACGACCCCTTCCGGCCGGGTCTCGAGGTTGCTCTCCAGTCGGAAATAATCCAGGCTCCGCTCGATCGAATCGCAGATCTGCTGCATACACTGTTCGGCCGCGACGCTGTCAGTCACCGCCATCCTGCCGTTATCGAAAGAAAACGGAGAGTGAAGAATCATCTGCTCCGGATAGGAGAGCCTCCGAAAAAAGAGCGGTCTGCCTCCGAGGATGAGGACCATGGTGATGGAATGCAGATCCGCATGCAACAACAGCAGGTTTTTACCATCCCGGTTGTGCCGGATAACCTGCATGGCAAGGGGCACCATTGCCGGAGTGATAATTTCCGGATCAACCATTCCCTGCAACCCGTCAAGCAGACTGCCGAGAAAGGCTTTTTCAGCGGCAAAGGCCACAACCAGACTGCCCGACTCGGTGGTTTGACTCAGAAAAGCATCGGCGATCAGGGAATCGACCGGAACAATCAGCTGCTCCTCCAGTTCAAAGGGAAGCGCCTGCGCTATTTTTTTGATATCCCGGAAAGGCAGGGTGAGATTTCGAACACTGAGCAGTGAGAGCGGCAGTCCGCAGATGCACGCACCTTCCCGCCAGTCGAGCTGTTCGCACAACTGTCGGGTTTGCTGTGCAATATCATCCTCTTCGAGCAAGGGTTGACTGAGGCATGCGGTCACTGCTAAAGTATTCCCGTGCTGTTCAAGCGCCAGCCCGGTGATCTGACCGTCGCTTATGTCAATTCCCAGCGATTTCTTGCCCATGAAGTGATCGTGTCCCGCGCCGTTGGGCGCTTACTCTATCTTCCAGAACAGTAAAGTCTGCTCCTGATTTGCCGCCCTGAGCAGGGTACCAGTGCCGGTGCGGCTGTACTGCTCAATGGCGGCACTTGCCCTGATCTCGAAATTATTACTAGTGACCACCCACAAGTCGCTCCCCAGATCGAGGGTAAGGGGAAATCCGCTCACCTGCCGGTACCAGGTATGGTCTTTCAAGGCCTCATGATGCTGTGGATCTTCACGAAAATCAATCATTTCTTGCGCCAGTTTTTCAGTCATGTCATCTGACAGGGCCTGTAAGACCGGCAGCGCCGCGGTGTTGAGGTTGATTTTTCCATCGTCGCCCACCACCGTGATGTAGTGAATGATCCCTTTATGTTCCCTGTCGCCGTAGACAATCGCCGATGTCATCCCCTTGACCAGGAGCAGTTCGCCGGGAGTGGCCATCTTGTCGTTTCTGCAAGAATAATGAGGAGTTAACGACTGGTAGTACGACTCCTCGGCCCCATGAGTGAGCTCCTCATCGTCCTTGTCCACCCAGTCGCTGAGGGCATCGAGCAGGGCATCGGCCTCGTTCTCGTCGGCAACGGCAAATCTTCCCGACAAAAGAAACCGTTTCCACACTTCGCGATACTTCTCCTTCTTCGCATCTCCCAGGGCATTCACCTGCAGCCTTCCGGAGAGATCGGTCACCGTCACCTTAAGATCGACATCTCCTCCAAGGGTCTTGATTCTTTCCCGGTCAAAGGCGGCCCAGCTGTCATGGGGGGAATCAAAAGTATTTTCATTCTGATCAGCCAGCAGCGAGGCCCGGGCCAGATTCAAACCGGCAAGCACCATACTGTCGAGCCGAACCTGCTCGCGCTGCGCCGTCGATACCGACACCTGCCGGTCAATCGTGATCATGAGCTGCACGGTTATGGCCACCAGAAAACTGATGGTCAGCAGGGTCAGCACCAGGGCCAGGCCCGATTGGTTGCCGACAACCGGATCACTTTTCACCCTTGACCTCCGCCACGATGATACCAACCGGAATCAGCACGCCGGTGCTGAAGGTTTGCACCGTCTCCTTTTCCGGATCGAGCCAGAATTCCAAGGTGCAGAACACGGCAGCCGGCAGGGGTGGTGGCTCTTGGGGGTCGTCGGAAGGGGCTGCCCCGCTCCAGCTGTCAAATTCCTGGCCTTGCCGGTCGAAAAAACTAAACCGCAACGAACGCAGATTGTCGGCAAGAAGAAAAGAACTGCCTTCCGTGTCCTTGCCGCTGTATTCGACACCCGGCAGCAACAGCGTGTCCGAGCGCAGAAGTTGCAACCTGCGGACATCTTCGCTATCGGCTTGCAATCGATACCGGATGATTGCCAATCCCTGTCTCTGCATTTCAGGGTTGAGCACCAGATGGGCCAAAGAGGGAAAGACCACGGTATCGGCCCGCCGGCCGTCCAACTCGTTTTTCGCGCCGGTAAAAGCCATCTCCCGGGTCAGGACCGCCGCGGCCAGATCTTCGGTGATCCGCCGCAGGGCTGTCTGCGCCTGGTGATAGATTTCCTCCTGCTGCTCGGTGGCATCGACCACCCGCAGGGTTCCGGAGAGTGAAAGGGAGAGCATGGCGACGACAACTGCCAAAACGGTTATCGCCAACAACACTTCCAGCAATGTGAAACCGTTATCGCGCACGATCAGTTCTTAGCCACAATCTTCTTAAAAACGATTGTCCGCAAGGTGTAGGATCGCTTCGCATCCTCTTCGATCAAGACCGTCACATCAACAGCCTTGAGCATACCTCTTGAATCCTTGATGCCGGTGTCATCCTCGCCCAGTTCAGTCACTTCCGCTTTCCAGGAAAAATCGGGGAAATCTTTACCGAAATCCCCTGTACTGTCGCCCAGTGCCGTGTAATCGAGGAGACTCAGCTCGGCCAGCTTCCCCTGGGCCAGCAGAGAGGCCATGGCGTCGAATCTCGAATCGGTGGCGATGGCGACACTCTGCGACTGCGCCCCGATCAGCGTGACCAAGGCGATGGCGATCACCGCAACGGCAACCATCACCTCAAGCAGCGTAAACCCTGAGATCCGCCCCATGGTTTGCTCGCGGCCATGATTACAGAAAGGGAGCATCTCTTTCCGGCGTAACATAATTCTCGACAATCCGAATTTTTCCCAAAAACGGGGTCAGCATCACCGAAAGCTCCTGTCCTCCCTCCTCCCGGAGATGAATAACGGTGGGCTCGACATAGCCGTCTTTATTAAAACGAATGACCAAGGCTCCGGAAGAACGGGTTCCGCCATACCAGGTCCAGAAATCTCTGACCGTGACAGCTTGGGCAAGAAGCAGTCCCCTTTCTTTTTTTTTAATATCGCTCTCGTTCTCGGGCTGTTCCGGTTCCACGACAAACCGTCGCTCGCCCTCGATATATCGCAGCAGATAGGGGACCTGACGGCGCTGCGCCAGTTGCGAGGATTGGTTGATCAATCCCACCAGTTTGCGGGCCGCTACCTTCAACTGGTCCGTGTACAGGAAACTGGACAGGTTGGGGACAGTGAGAGAGGTGGTGAGGGCGATAAGCACCATGACCACGATCAGCTCGAGCAGAGTGAAAGCCTTATTGTTCAACGGGGGAAGACCTCTGGCAGCAGAACGTTCCCGTTTCACTGAAATTATTGCAGCTCCCAGTTGTTGATATCCGCATCGTTTCCTTCGCCGCCGGATTGATGATCCGGACCGTACGAAATGAGATCGAAATCGCCGTGCAGACCGGGACTGAGATAGACAAAATCGCCATCCCAGGGATCCTTGGGCACCTTACCTTTTTCCAGATAGCCGCCGGCTCGCCATTTCCTCGCCGGAACCCCGACTGTGGGCGCCTCGACCAGGGCGAGCAAACCCTGTTCCGTTGTCGGATACTGACCGTTATCGAGTTTATACAGTTTCAGGGCCTGTTCAATGGATTGAATCTGGATGCCTGCCTTGGCCCGTCGCGCCTCTTCCGGTCGATCCATGATCCTGGGAACAATGAGCCCGGCAAGGATGCCAAGAATAACCATCACCACCATCAACTCAATAAGGGTGAACCCCTGTTCACTCGTAACCGAAGGTTCTTTCTTTTTTTGTAATTCAGTCATTTTTCTACGCTCTTTAATCTGAAAATGCGGTACGGCCTCGTAAACCGGGCCCGTATCCATTGAGAACAGCATCATCGCCGCAGGCTGACCCGGAAGGAAAACCATCCGAGGAGCATCGCCGCGCCAATGAACGTTAACAGGGCCCAAACCATTCCCACCTGCAATGCCAGCCAGGAAAAACCGATAACAGGCCACAGGATCAAACGGATAATCCAACGAAACAGCTCGTTTCCGGCAATGCAATCGGCCAGGCCCGGCGAAAAAGTATAATACAAACCAACCAGTTCCCGACCGAAAGCCGTGGTCACAAAAAAAGTGTCGCGAAAATCGCGCAGGATCTTGACACCGGGATGGAGCAGAGTGCCGAAGGAAGCGGTGGCGATAAAGCAGGCATCGGCGGTTCTGAAACTCAGCTGATTGCCGTAATACACGGTAGCCTCCGCGGTCAGGGCATAGGCCCGGACATAGTAGGTGGTTCCGGGCTTGAGCTTCTCCAGAAGGGCGCTGAACGCGCCGTATCCGGAACCATTTCCGGTCTCGCCGTCCTCAACGAAATCAGCTGCCGACAAGATTGCGTCCGCGGTAACCACGGCATCGGGGGCACCTGATAATGATGGAGCCGTCTTTGTTAAAGTCAAGGCCTCGGCCTCTTTTAATCGGCCGATGATGATCGATGAACCCTGGTTGGCCGTCTTGCTCTTGCCGCTGTATAGCGGATCCGGATTCGTACTGAAAACCACGCCGCGTTTGATCACTGTCTTGCCGAATGCGGGGAGGATCTCTCCTCCACTGACCGAAGCGGTTCTTGTGGTTCCGGTCGGATTTGCGGTCGCGATGTAACTGCTTCTATAGCCGGGCTGGTCGACAATGGTGCTGTCGGCGGAAATTTTTTCAGCCGCATATTGAGCGATAACGATCGAGCTGGCCTCGGGTCCCTCGGCCGTCCCCACTACGATGACGTTGCCCGTGGCATTGAGCGTGGCCGCATAACTGACCGATTCGCCCTCACTGAAACTGGTGGTGATAATGTGAGCGGTAATCGGGGAACTCGCCGGAGTTGCACTGCTGTCGGCGGCGATCGCCGAAGGCAGGAAAAAATCGCCGAATCGCTTTATGGCTGCGGGAAGCCATTTGCCTAAGAAAATTTGGTCCTTCTCCTGCCGGTAAAGGGCCGCTCCCGCCTGTACCGCAAATCTCGAAGCTTCAAGTCCGCACGGGGGTGAGAAAGGTTCATGCCGGGCAGTGGTAAAAGCGGAGAAAGAGGACAACACCCGCAGCCGTCTGATCTGGACCTTTGTATGGCCGTTTACCCAAACCTCTTGAACAGGAGGTAATTTCGTCGCGCCGTTTTCGGCGGTGCCGTTGTTGGAGGCAGCCGCCCCCGGGGCGGTACCCACTCCGGAGAAGGTGAGCAGCAGAAACCGGCGGGTACCGGCATCGGTGGTAAAGCCGCTGGCAACCAGGCCGTTTTGGCCCGCGGTCACCGCATAGAGAACATCGTCCTCCTCGCTTACCCGGGTGATGGACACCCCCTGGTCGCCAAAGGTGAGATCAGCCTTGCCGCTCTTGGTAAAACAAAACAAGGCGGCATCCCGTTTTCCTGCATTTCCTACTGATCCGGCAAGATAAAGACGGCCATCGCCGCCCTCGACCAGCCCGTAACCTTCGCTGGCAACAAACGAACCGGAGGGGATGGCGACACCCTTATCGCCAAAACCGCCATGAAGAAAACCGTTGCGATTGAGGCAGAGCAGCATCAGCGAAGTGATCTGCTTTTCTTTATAGGAGCCGGATATCACCAAGGAACCATCCGCCCGTTCAATGATTCCCTCGGCGGAGGAATCCTCTCCGATACCGACCAGACTGACTCCCCGCTCGCCGTAAGAGCTGTCCGACTCACCATCGGCAAAGTACCTCGCTGTCACCAAGGCCCTGCCCACGGTACCTTCGGCTGCTCCGGCAACGGTAATCATATCTTCGGCATTGACCGTGATCGCGGTGATTTCTTCGTTACTGTTGCCGATCGAGGTGACGACCACGCCATCGTTGCCAAAGGTTTGATCAAGAGAACCGTCTTTGAGATAGCAGACCAGGGTGAAGTCACGGTCCGTGCCGTTATGGCTGTAACCGGCGGCAACAATGCGGCCGTCCGAGAGAAGGCCAAGCGCCAGGGCTTCATCGTCGCCGGGGGAGACAGAGGTGATGACCGAGCCGTCACCATTGAAGGTGGGATCGAGCGAACCATCCTTGTTGAAACGAAGCAGGGAGAAATTGAGCGCGGTTTTCCTGGAGGACGAACCGGCGACAACAATCTTGCCGTCAGGCTGCACAACCACGGCATGGGCGCTGTTCTTTACTCCGAGCTCAACCGCGATCCGACCGCCCAGACCGAAGGTGCTGTCAAGCCGGGTAACAGCTTGAACAGGAGCTCCACCGGTACAGGCAAACAGAATCCATACGCCGATCAACAACAGATAGCGATTATTCATTCCCGCACCTCTCACCCAGGGAAGCGACGTGTGCAACGAACCCTCTTGCCGGCCAAAAGTCTACCATGCACAGACACTTAACTACAATTTGAATAAAAGGCAACACCCTGACCGGAGTGAAGAGATCGTATTGCTTGAAAAAATGTTTTCAAGCATCTCCTGATCTGAACCTGTTGCCAAGCGGGGTCCATCGACAGATGGTTCTCTGATTATTGGATTCTGACCAACAGTATTTCATACATAATAACGAAAAAGCCGCTGCCCTGGTAGCGGGAAGCCCCGCCTAAAAAAATTTGCAGCAGAATAAAAACTGCGGTTAGCTACTCTTTGCCGAAACTGCAGACCGGATACTGGCAGTGCCGACAGTTGCGGCAAAGGCCGCCATGGCCCATGGCGGCCAATTCTTCGCGCCCGATGGATTCACCGGTCAAAATGCGCGGCAGCACGAGGTCAAGCACAGTGATGCGATGAAACATGCCGCAGGCGGGCAGGCCGAGAACCGGCACCTGACCGATCCGGCCGACCAGAAACATCGCACCGGGCAGGACCGGCGTTCCATAGACCATAGCCTCTGCCCCGGCCTCTTTGATTCCCTGGCGGGTGACATCATCCGGATCAACCGACATGCCGCCGGAGGTAACAATCAATTCCGCCCCGGCAGCAAGACCTTTATGGATTTCCGCTGCTATCAGCCGCGGATCGTCCGGGGCGAATCCCACCGAGAGGACCTCGGACCCCAAGAGGAACAGCTTGTCCCGAAGCACCTGCTCAAATTTGTCCTCAATGCGCCCGTAATAGACTTCGCTGCCGGTGATCACCAGCCCCGCCTTGACCTTACGAAGCGGCAACACCCGGACCACAGGCTCTCCGGCCGCGGCGATCGACACCGCCTGCTCGACCACCCGCCGTTCCGCCACCAAAGGAATCAACCGGGACGCGGCAACCTGCTCCCCCTTGGTGACCGGCGTATTATTTTGCAGGGTCGCGCACATCACCTCCCCCAGGAGATTGAATTGCAGCAGCACCTCTTTATTAATTTTAAGCAGGCCATCCACCGCCGCCTTGATCACGACCTTGCCTTCAACAATCTCCCGTGAATATTCCGTGCCGGTTCCCGCCAGGGCTCCGGCCAGCAGCAGGGCCGCCTCGTTTTCGTGAATCTCTTCCGTCCCCAGCTGGAGAACATAGATATGCTCCTTGCCGAGCCGACGGAGATGTTCGACATCCTCGGGCCGGATGACGTGCCCTTTTTTAAAGGCACAGCCCTTGAATTCATCCTTGACGATCTCGGTGATATCGTGGGGCAGGACCATCCCTACTGCCTCAGCCACCGGGACAGTTCTTTTCAACGACACTTCAGCCATAAACACCAAACTTGCACTGATTTCCCGAACGACCGGCAAACCATCTTATTGTTAACACGCAACATCCTCGTACTGGAGACGACTCGACTTCTTTAGAAACAACGGCCGATAATAGTATCCACTCCTCTTTCCCACGAAATTAAAGTACCACAAATCCTGCTGAACGCCACTTTGAATCCGGATCCTTTTTCAAGAATCTTTACGGGCCTGGAGCGATACGGTACATTACCACCTTTCCAGGGCAGGAGTCCTATTGATACGGATTCCCTCTGTCCCCGCGCCGCGAACAACCCGGAACAAGAAATGGCAGATCACCGTCGCCGCAAATAAAATGAGCGGAAACGCTCAAGGAAAACTCATCATGCTCAAAAAAGAACTACTGGACATTCTGGCCTGCCCGCAATGCAAGGGGCCAGTGGAGTTGAACACCGAGCAGAACGGGATCATCTGCAGAACTTGCCAATTGCTCTACGAGATCCGCAACGATATCCCGATCATGCTGATCGACGAGGCCAAACCGCTTATTGAAACCAAAGGGTAAAACCATGACGGACCGGCGGGTCGTCACTCCCGCCTGTCCGCTCGCTCTTCGAATCGTTACGGCATAATCCCCAGCTCTCGCTCCTTGGCGGCAATCGCCAGCCTGGTCTTCACCACCGTATCGGAAACCAGACTGATGGAGTCGATACCCTGCTCGACCAAGAAGGTCGCAAAATCGGGGAAATCCGACGGGGCCTGACCGCAGATGCCGATCTTGCGGCCCCGCCGCTTGGCGGTGGCGATCACCATCTTGATCAGGGTCTTGACCGCCTCGTTGCGCTCGTCATAAATATGGGAAACCAGGTCGGAATCGCGATCCAACCCCAGGGTCAGCTGGGTCAGGTCGTTGGAACCGATGGAAAAACCGTCAAAAACATCGCAAAAAGCGTCAGCGGAGATAACATTGGACGGGATCTCACACATCACATAGACCTCCAGCCCATTCTCGCCCTGCACCAGGCCGAATTCCCGCAGCACCTCGATCACCTTCCGCCCCTCCTCCGGGGTCCGGCAGAAAGGAACCATCAGCTTGATGTTGGTCAGCCCCATGTCGTTGCGCGCCTTGAGCAGGGCCTTGCATTCCAGCTCAAAGGCGGCCTTGTATCGCGGGTCATAGTAGCGGGAAGCCCCACGCCAGCCGATCATCGGGTTGGATTCCTCGGGTTCATAAAGATGACCGCCGATCAGGTTGGCATATTCGTTGGATTTGAAATCAGACAGTCGAACGATAACGTCCTTTGGATAAAAGCCGCTCGCGATCCGGCCGACGCCCTCGGCCAGTTTATCGATGAAATACTGCCGCTTATCAGCATAGGCCGAGGTTCTCTGGTCGATATCCTCGATGATATCGGCAATCTCATCGTCATGTTCGGCTTGCTCGCACAGCTGCTCGTAGTTGTACAAGGCCAACGGATGGATACCGATGTGCGAGTTGATGATGAATTCTTCCCGGGCCAGGCCGACCCCTTCATTGGGCAGCTGCCCCTCGAGGAAAGCCTTTTCCGGCATGCCGACATTCATCATGATCTTGGTCCGGGTGGCCGGGATATTGTCCAAATCCAGGGTCTCGATCACGAATTTGAGATTGCCTTCATAGATATGGCCGGTTTCCCCCTCAACACAGGACACAGTGACCTGTTGCCCGTCCTTGATCACCTTGGTACCGTTTTCCGTGCCGATAACGCAGGGGATGCCCAGTTCCCGGGAGATGATCGCCGCATGACAGGTCCGGCCGCCGCGATTGGTGACGATGGCGCCGGCGATCTTCATGATCGGTTCCCAATCGGGATCGGTCATGTCGGTGACCAGCACCTCGCCCGCTTTAAAATCATGCATTTGGCTGACGGTCTGCAGAAGCCGGACCGTACCCTGGCCGATCTTGGCGCCGACCGCCTGACCGCTGGCCAGCAGCGTTCCCTTTTCCTTGAGCACATAGGTTTCAATAACCTTTTTACTCGCCTGCGAGTGCACGGTTTCCGGCCTGGCCTGGACAATGAACAGCTTGCCGGTCCCCACCGTGATGCCATCGCCATCCTTGGCCCACTCGATATCCATGGGGCGATCGTAATGATCCTCGATAATGCAGGCCCAGCGGGCCAGCTGCAGGATCTCGTCGTCGCTGAGGATGTAGGAGCCCCGCTCTTCTTCAGTGGTGTCAATATTCTTGACCGGCTCCTCGGCTCCCGGATCGTTGTTGTAGACCATTTTGATTTCTTTGGTGCCCACCCGTTTGCCGACAATCGGCCGCTTGCCCTCTTTGAGCGTCGGTTTGAAGATATAGTATTCGTCGGGATTCACCGCGCCTTGAACCACATTTTCCCCCAGGCCCCAGGCGCCGGTCAGAAAGACCGCATCCTTGAATCCGGATTCCGTATCGATGGAAAACATGACCCCGGAGCAGGCCGAGTCGGAGCGCACCATCTTCTGCACCACGATCGACAGGTAGACGTCAAACTGACCAAATCCTTTGTCATGGCGGTAGGAGATGGCGCGATCGGTGAACAGGGAGGCGAAACAGCGTTTGCAGGCGTCGATCAGGGCCTCCGGGCCACGGATATTGAGATAGGTGTCCTGCTGCCCGGCAAAGGAGGCATCCGGCAGATCCTCGGCGGTGGCGGAAGA
>Ga0074197_1001245_pt1 | contig 22637 bp, 15 predicted proteins | sample EPASupsiteSAE305_FD_64526 | JGI IMG/M metagenome (GOLD analysis project Ga0074197, IMG submission 64526) | Bioremediated contaminated groundwater microbial communities from EPA Superfund site, New Mexico - SAE3-05 reassembly with SPADES | ecosystem: Environmental > Aquatic > Deep subsurface >...
CGGTTCGAGGGATGCCCAGCTGGGCCAGCGAGGTGTAGATGGTGGCCAGATCCGGTTCGCCGCAGTGGCGCAGGATCTCGGCCCGAACCTGATCGCGCAGCCTGATCACGCTGTTCCAGTCGCTGCCCGCCGGCAGCATGGGTTGAGAAAGGAGCACACTGACCGGCCCGGTGCGGGGAAACCAGGAACCGCCCCGGAGCTTGTTCCGGGTACCGCGGATGGTCACCGGCACCACCGCCACCCCGGCCTGGGCTGCGGCAACAAAGGCACCCAGCTGAAAGGGCAGCAAGCCGGTCATCCGTTGCAGGGTGCCTTCAACAAAAAACAGCGGCCGCTCGCCGGCTGCCGCCAGGGCAGCGATCCGGCGGGCGTCCTCCACCCCCTTGGCCGCGTCGAACCGCTCGACAAAGAGGGTATGCAGCCGGGCCAGCAGGGTCCGGGCAAAAAACTGTTCCGCCAGCTCGGCTTTGGCGACAAAGCGCACCGGCACCGGCAGGGTTGCCGCCAGGATCAGGCTGTCGAGATAGCTGGCATGATTGGCGGCCAGAATGCACGGCTGATCCGGAGACAGGTTGCCCAGGCCAGCCACGGTCACCTTGGTGCCGGAAAGGACGATGAACAGCCGCAGTCCCCGCCGGATCGCCCCCCATCGCGCCCCCACCGTCGGCAGCAGAAGAACCAGCAGCCAAAGCGGCACCCCGATCAGACCGAACAGCAGCCAGCAGTACGCTGCATAGAGCCCCTCGCCCGACCGGCGCGCCAACCGGCGCAGTTGCGGCCCCACGCCCGCCAGGCTAAGGCGGACCAGCTGGAGCCACAGAGAGCGCCCTGCCCGACCGATGGCGCCCTTCTCGTACAGTTCCCGGCAGGCGGCCCGCCGGATCTTCCCGCTCGAGGTCTTGAGCACCGCTCCCGGCGGCGCGATCACCACCTCATTGGGCGGCATGCCCACCAGGTCAACGGCGAGATTGACAATGTGGCCACGCAGCTCCTGCAGCGAGGCTTCGTCCCGCATTCGCGACTCGGCCAGCACGATCAGCCGTTCAGTGCCGGTCTGGGGGTCCGGGCTGGCGAACACGGCGACACACCCCCGCCGGATGCCGGCCAGGTTGCCCACCGCTTCTTCCAGTTCATGGGGATAGATATTCCTGCCGCCCTGGATGATGATGTCCTTGACCCGGCTGGTGAGGTAGATCTCGCCCCCGGCGCTGTAAGCCAGATCGCCGGTGTCAAGCCAGTCGCCGTGAAATAGGGCGCGGGTCTTTTCCGGGCTGCGGAAGTAGCCGCTGGTGGCTGATGGCCCCTTGAACTGTAACTGGCCCTGGCGGCGGTCGGGCAATTCCCGGTCCGTTGCATCGACTATCCTGATCTGGTGACCGGGAAGCGGCCGGCCGCAGGATACAAAGCGCAGAGCGCTGGCGTCATCGGCCCCAGCGGGTTCGGCCAGCCCCTTCTCAACCAGGGAGGCGCGCCTGACCCGGTCGATCACCGGCCCCCGATGCAGCGGTGGAAAGGCCAGCCCCACCGAGCATTCGGCCAGACCGTAGACCGGCGCCGCGGCCTCCGGCGCAAATCCGTAAGCGGCAAAGCGCTGGGCAAAGGCGGTGATGGTTTCCGGGCTGACCGGCTCGGCCCCGTTGAAGGCCAGCCGCCAGCAGCTCAGATCCAAACCGGTGAGCACCTCGTCACTCAGGCGGCGGCAGCAGAAATCATAGCCGAAATTGGGCGAGGCCGAGAGTGTGCCCCGGTGGCGATGGATGGTCCACAGCCAGCGCTCCGGCCGGGCGAGGAAGGAGAGCGGCGGCAGAATGACCAGGCGGCAGCCGTAATAGAGGCTGCCCAGCCAGGCCCCGATCAACCCCATGTCGTGATAGAGCGGCAACCAGCTGACAAAGACGTCGGCCCCGGTGACCTCGGTGGCCTGTCCCATGGCCCGGATGTTGGCCAGCAGGTTGGCGTGGGTGAGGACCACACCCTTGGGATCGCCGGTGGAGCCCGAGGTGTACTGGATAAAGGCGATATCGCCGGGTTGGGCGGGGACGGGGGTACAGTCTTCGGCCTGGCCGGAAAGCGCGGCCACCGTCTCCACCAGGACCAGGGTTTCCACCTGCGCCTTCAGGAGGGTGCCGATGGTTTTGACCTCGTCCACGGTAATCAGGATTCTCGCTCCGGCGTTGCGCAGAATGCCCCGATGCCGCCGCAGATGTTCCTCGATCTGGGTTGGCCGCGCTGGAGGATAGAGCGGCACAGGAATGGCGCCGGCGAGCAGCACCGCGAAGTAGGCGAAAAAATAGTCGTGCCCGGTGGGCAGCATGATGGCCACGGTCTCGCCCGGATCGAGATTGCAGCGCTGCAAGCCAGCGGCCAGCTTCAGGGCGCCGGCATACAGCTCCCCATAGGTCAGCGGCCTGCCCTCCCCGGCAGTCGGCTCAAACAGGAGATGGATGCGATCCGGATGGGAACGGACATGGCTCTCCAGAACTGCCACCAGGGTATCGGCGGCATAGGGGGCGAGATCGGAGACGTCCTGCAGCCCGGCGGGAGCCGCTTGCATGGTCTTGACAACTGGCCCGGCGGTTTTTGCGGCAGCGAGGTGGCGCAGCAGATCCCGGGGACTCTCCGCTGTTGCCAGCACCTGCTCGGAGAGGGCAAGGTTAAACTCCCGTTCAAGCCGGGTCAGCAATTCCATCCTGGCCAGACTGTTCAGCCCCAGATCGCGATCCAGGGAACTGTCCAGGGTCAGGTGAAAAAAATGGCCAGCCTCAGGGTGCAGTTCGTCGATCAGTTCCCTGACGATCCGCAGCAGTGCCCTTTCCCGGTCTGCAATATTGGTGTGCGGTAACGCGGATTCGGAATGCATCGGTCTCCGGTAGGGTTCGGGTGACGGACTCCGGGTAATTTGTCCTACTTTTACAAAAATACCATGACTAGGAATCCTTGTTAAGCACGATATCCCAAGGACCAGAGCCGGAAGACCCGGATTGATGCAGGTTTAATAGAAGTGGTAGAACATAGGCACCATCCTGCCCCAGCAACAGAAGAAACGTGCGGGCAATGAACCAAAGGACGGGCAGTCATCTTCAGCATCGCCACTCTGGCGCGCCCATGCGTACGACTTGTCGACTTCTTATCCGCCTCTTGCCCACTGGGTTCACGGGACCGATGGCCTTCGCCCCTGTCTCGGCCAGTGCCGCCACCCCGTTAATCTTTTGACTTTCCGCCACTTTCGGCATAGATTTGGGGTGCAGCAGTAGAGCCAAGGACCTCAAGGATGCCTGGAATACAGCGAAGAATGATCCCAGGAGGATTTAGGGCAACACACCATTCAATCATGCGGAGGACGTCATCATGTCGCTGAAAACAGGTCCAGCCATTGCTGGAATGATTGTCGGGACAGCGCTGCTTTGCGCCAATTCGGCGCTGGCGGCGGGAGTGGCACCAGAGGCCGGCCCCCTGGCCTTTACCACCCAGATGGGCCTGCTGTTCGTTGTCCTGCTGCTGGTTATCGCCTTGTTTATTTTTGAATGGGTCCGGGTTGATGTCGTTGGCCTGCTGATGATGGTTCTCTTGCCCTTACTTGGCCTGGTGACTCCCCAGGAGGCCATCAGCGGCCTTTCCAGCAACGCCGTGGTGGCCATTATTGCGGTGATCATTATCGGTGCCGGCCTGGACAAGACAGGCTGCATGAACATCCTGGCGCGGCGAATCATCGGGGTGGCAGGGAAATCGGAAAGCCGCATCGTGGCGTTGATATCGGCAACAGTCGCCCTGATCTCCAGTTTCATGCAGAATATTGGCGCGGCCGCCCTGTTCATGCCTGCGGTCATCCGCATAGGCCGTCAGACAGGCATCCCGGCCTCCCGCATTCTCATGCCCATGGGATTTTGTGCAATCATCGGAGGAACCGTCACCCTTGTGGGCGCTAGTCCAACGATTTTACTCAATGATCTTATTGATCAGGCCAACAAGCTCGGTGTCCTGGGAGTGACCATGAAACCGTTCGGCCTATTCAGCCAGACGCCGATCGGTGTTGCCCTGGTGCTGGCAGCGATTGCCTATTTTGTTATTTTCGGCCGTTTCATTCTCCCGCGTCGGGCCGATGATCAGGAAGACAGTCGACTGGTGCCATCGACCCTGGCCGACACCTATCAGGAAGTTGCCGGGGCTTATGAGTTGGATGTGCCGGCGGACTTTGGTTCCTTTACTCTGGAGGAACTCCATGTTCGCGACCGATACCATGTCTCCATTGCCGGGGTGTACACGCCGGAGAAAAAACTGAAGAATTACGCCCCCACGCGATATGAGATGATTCAGTCAGGAGAAACGCTGGTCATGGTCGGCAACGAAGAGCATGTCCGCCGGTGCGCCGCTGACCTCGGCCTCGTCTTCAAGGGCGACCTCGACATCTTTGCCGAGGATTTTTCCCCCAACAATGCCGGCATCCTCGAAGGGATCGTCACGCCGCGATCCGAGTTGGCCGGGCACACCATGCGCGAGATCCGCTTCCGTAAAACCAACGGGGTGGTGCCGGTCGTTCTCTGCCGCACCGGTATCTGCCAGTTCGACCAGATCACGAAAGAAACCATCAAACCCGGCGATGCGCTGTTGATGTTTGGGCGGTGGGAAAAGTTTCGCGAGCTGCAGAAAAGAGACTTCTTCGTCTTCACCACCGCGATCAAAGGGGAAGAAGTATTCCCGGAGCGCGCGGGCACCGCCTTTGCCTGGCTGCTGATAACCATTGCCATGATCCTGGGGGCCGAGCCGCTGACAGCGGCGTTGGGGTTCCCGATCAAGCTGTCTCTTTCCGTTGCCCTGCTGACCGGCGCCCTGGGCATGATCCTGACCAAGGTGATGACCATAGACGAGGCCTATCGATCCATTGATTGGATGACGGTTTTTCTCCTCGGGGGCTTGATTCCTCTGGGCTTGGCTTTTCAGAAAACCGGGGCCGCCGAGTGGATGGCGGCAACCATCATGGGGGCGGTCGGCGATGTCCCGGAAATCGTCTTCCTGCTGATTATCGGCCTGCTGACCTCCTTTTTCACCTTGGTTGTTTCCAATGTGGGCGCAACCGTCCTCCTGGTGCCGCTGTGCATGGCGATGGCGGTGGCAAGGGGCAGCGATCCGCGGCTGGCGGCGATGCTCGTGGCCCTAGCCGCTTCCAACACCTTCCTGCTCCCCACCCATCAGGTCAACGCTCTCATCATGCGGCCAGGCGGCTACCAGACCATGGATTACATCAGGGCCGGGTCCGGAATGACGGTCATGTTTCTTGCCGTGCTGATTGCCATGCTCACCCTGTTCTATTGATGGCGCTGTCTTGGAGCGACCGGCAAGACAAGCTTCAACCGGGCAGGCAATAGAACGGGCAGACTCTGCCCCGTTAACGGCTAGTTCTCCATACACGGTGATAAAAAAAAGGGGGGATTTACAGGGCGTGGCGAAAAATCTGCGAGGCGTACAATCCTCGCAGAAACTCGGCGGATACTTTGTCGAGATCGACAAACTTGATGCCGGTTATATACTGCTCCTCACTCTTGCGGACATGGCGCACTTCCGCCTTTGAGACAATGTTCATCTGACCGAGGAAAAAACCTACTTTAATGGGGAGATGCATCTCGAGCTGAACGGGTACGGCCAAGGATAAACCGCCTTCGCAGAGATTCAGCAGGAGGGCCGTGCAGGTTTGGTTGCCGGCGGCAATCTTGACCAGAATCTCCTTGGTTTGAAAAAGTTTGGCAATCGCCTCCGTATTCATCCGGACAAAGGATCTTTTATCTTTGGATGATTCCGGTTGATACTCCCAATCTATCTCCAATTCATCCAGCGATGGCACGTCATCCCAGCTTTTCTTCTTTTCCATGCAACGAGCTCCGTATGTCTAAAAATGATGAACTCGTAAAAAGGTACAACTCTGCATTTTGTCATTTCGAGCAGAGCGAGAACTCTTTAAAATCATTACGATATTTATTTTCGTTGTACTCGTCGAAATGACAGGAACCGACATTTTACGAAGCCATTTAAAATTCACAGTGACCAGGCCCCGAGGTGGGTTCTTAATCGCACCAGAAAGGGTGCTGCGCTTTGCCGATTGGTCTGGCGTCCGGCAAAAAGGAGCCTCGCCGTGGAAGGTGTCCTCGTCATGACGGGCATGCGCATGCATTGCACAATATATTTTTAATTTTACGTAAATATTAGCAGATTGTCCACAAGGAAAAAACCAGTCACGCATCTCAGAAAATCGTTCACCAGCAAACGTCCACTGGTCGCGCGCTCAAGAACTGGAGTCAGGACCGGCTGGCCGGATGCATTTGTCCACCATGCAAAAGAGCTTGCGGCGGTCACGGATTTGCTTTATCAAGAATCATTGAACATTGCACAAACCAACATACTGATCTTCCGTTTAAAAAACCAATCGATCTGTTTACTGGCCCACCCGAAATTATCCGGCCGCGGCAATGCCCGGCAAGGGCGGCCACAGCCCCCGACATCCTTCCGGAGCCCCCATGCATCTCTCTCCCCTGCTCACCGATCTGTACGAACTGACCATGCTGGCCGGCTACCTCGAAGAGGGGATGGCCGAGAAACCGGCGGTGTTTGATCTCTATTTCCGCACCAATCCCTTTGCCGGCGGTTACGCCGTGTTCGCCGGCCTGGAACCGGCCTTGGACTGCCTGGAAAATCTGCATTTCACTGCCGAGGAAATCGACTATCTGGGCGGCCTGGGTCTGTTCAAGCCCCGATTTCTTGCCTTCCTCCGCACCTTCCGTTTCCGGGGCACGATCAAAGCGCCGCCCGAGGGCACGGTGGTCTTTGCCAATGAGCCCCTGCTCACGGTCTCCGGTGCCCTGGCCGAAGTCCAGTTGGTGGAAACCGTGCTGCTCAACATCATCAATTTCCAAACGCTGGTAGCCACCAAGGCGGCCCGCATCTGCCATGCCGCCGCTGGGGGTGAAGTTATCGAATTCGGCCTGCGCCGCGCCCAAGGACCGGACGGCGGCCTGTCCGCCTCGCGCGCCGCCTGTATCGGCGGGGCTAGGGGCACCAGCAACGTGCTGGCGGGCATGCGCTACGGTTTGCCGGTGCGCGGCACCCACGCCCACAGCTGGGTGCAGTCCTTTGCCGATGAACTAACCGCTTTCCGCGCCTATGCGGATGCCTTCCCCGACAGCAGCGTGCTTCTGGTCGATACCTACGATACCCTCAAGAGCGGCGTGCCCAACGCCATCACCGTGGCCCGCGAACTACGGGCGGGTGGCCACAGCCTGCGCGGCATCCGGCTTGATTCCGGCGATCTTGCCTATCTTTCCCGCGAGGCCCGGCGCATGCTTGATGCAACCGGTTTCCCGGACGTGCGCATCCTCGCCTCCAACGAACTCGACGAACAGGTGATCGACTCGATCCGCGAAGAGGGCGGCCGGGTGGACATCTACGGGGTCGGCACCAAACTGGCCACCGCAGCCGGAACCGGCGGTGTTGCTCTGGGCGGGGTCTATAAACTGGTAGCGATAGATGGCCAGCCCAAGATGAAAACCACCAGCGACCCGGCCAAGGCCACCCTGCCGGGCAGCAAGCAGGTGCTGCGCGCCGTCTCCCCTAGCGGCGCATACATCCAGGATCTGGTCTGCCTGGAAGGCGAGGCACCGGCAGGCGGCATGACTGTTTATGACCCGACCAATCCCCTGCGGCAGACCACCTTGCCGGCGGACGTATGCTTGGTCGATCTGCGACAGACCGTAATGGTGCAGGGGCAGCGGACTCTGGCCCCGGAACCGATCGACCGCATGGCCGAACGCTGCCGCCGGGAGATGGGTCTCCTGCCCCAGGGCTGCCGCCGATTTGTCAATCCGCATCACTACAAGGTGTCGATCTCGCCACACCTCAAAGAACTGCGCTGCACCCTGGCCCAGGCGGTAGGCGGCGAGAGGAAGGGATGATGAAGGAAAAAATGGCGTTAATCCTGGTGGATGTGCAAAACGATTTCTGTCCTGGCGGGGCCCTGGCTATTCCGGATGGTGACCGGGTGGTGGAACCGCTCAACCGGGCGGCGGCAGCCTTTGCCGCGGCTGGCCTGCCGGTCTTTGCCACCCGCGACTGGCATCCGCCACAGACCCGACATTTCCAACCTTTTGGCGGCCCCTGGCCGGTGCATTGCGTCCAGGACAGCGTTGGCGCCGCCTTCCATTCAGACCTGCGCCTGCCCGCCAGAACGATCCTGCTCTTCAAGGGGATCGACGAGCACCAGGACGGCTATTCCGCCTTTGACGGGGTTACTGAAACAGGCAGTTCTCTGGCGGAACTGCTGACAGAACACGGTATAAGTCACCTCTGCATTGGCGGCCTGGCCACCGATTACTGTGTACGGACCACGGTCCTCGATGCCCGGAAAAATGGTCTGACGGTGACCGTGCTCAGCGATGCCGTCGCCGGGGTCGATCTACAACCGGGCGACAGCGAACGCGCCCTGGCCGAGATGCGGGAGGCCGGGGCCCGGATGCTGAGGGTGGACGAACTGGTGCGCGAACTTGAACAGCGGGCTATTCCTTAGGGGTGGCTTCATCTTGTTCTTGTTGTGAATACCCATCCCGGTCACCGCATGATACTATTGCAACTCGGTGACGCCGGAGCGTCCCGATTCCGCTCCCACGCTGGAGTGTGGGAACAATCAATAATACCTGCATAGGTTGAAGAATGCTGGCCCCGCTTATGTGGGTGTTTAAAGAAAGAGGCAAGTCCGGGGAAGACGGAAGCCATCGGCGCTGAGCCGGGCGGCGGGCTCCGGAGCCGGGAAAAGGGGCGAACTGTTTGAGCGCAGCGAGTTTTCGCCCCGCCGGTTCCGGAGATCGTCGGACGGGATCGTCTCAGCGGCGCGGCTGCCCTTTCTTTTGGTTCCTTTTCTTTGGGCACGCAAAGAAAAGAACGCCCCTCCCGCAGGGAGATTGAGGCTGAAATTATGACATCAAGTTGGAGATGTCGAGAGACGTTTAATTAGGTATCATGTCCCCGGAATACCCCTCGGAGGGATAGTTTGTCCTAACAACTGGACATCCACAGGTATAAATGATAACATATCGAATTTACTTCATTATATAAGTTCAGCTAACCTGGAAACAAATCTCGTAATTTTGCCTTACAACACTGTTAGCACCCTCCCCTACCAGCTAGAGAGCTATTTATATGGACTCACTCATAGAAAATGATCTCAATGCTGAATTTCAAAAAAATATTGACAGTATTGCGGCAGAATTGATCGGAACCTTCTCCTTAAAATTTAAACAAGAAGTTCCGCATTTGAGCAATCCTCTACTACGCTGGCTGGATTTCCGATTTCGGTACATTGACCCACAGCCTCGTCAAATTGTCTTTTCTCGCAAATTTCCAAAGAGAAAATTACCTGCCAGCACGAAAGCAGCATTAAAAAAAATCTCAATGCTAATAACGTCAGGCATTGATATAAATCCATACCAAGGACGCGGCTTAACACTAAGAAATGACTTCAGTGGCGAACGGAGAGAGACCAGAACCGATTTGCTTTGGGCAGACTGGGGAATCCACCATTTTCATTTGAGCAACGAACCGATTCCAACAGAGCAATATTTTTCTCGGCCCGCGGATTACCTTGCATTTTGTCTTGTCGGTGGAAATGTAGTTGCGTTTATCGATATATTGCCGCATCCAAACAAGGAAGGCTTCGCAAATCCAGAACTAATTCAGACGGTAGCTTCAAGTTGGCCCGAGTATATGAAACAATTCAGACTCAACGGTATAGATCCAGGCCACGAGCATACCCAGTCTGAAATAAAAACACTAAGAACCGCAGGACTTACTCCCGGCATAAATATCAAAAATGTCGCATACATGTCCCCAGGAATGGGTTTAACATCAGCTTCCACACCAATAAAAATTACTTTTGCACTAGATCGAGTCCGAGAGTACGCAAAGAATTTAGCGATATCAGTTTGTCAACCAGATGGGCCATTTCGCACCCCTGAAATTTTAAGTTTAAAAGTGCCACCTCAATTTTTATTGGCACCGACCCCATCAGGTCTAAGCGTGTTTGAGTCGAATACAAGGTGTGCTTTTCTTTTGCCTTTAGCCAAACCAAATCAGACAGCAAATAATTGGGAAATTCTTCATAATCTTGTTCTACCCACATGGGCATGTAAGTCGCTTCTTGCTCGCTCCAAAGAACAACATTAATGATTCTAACTAACAACAGAATGATGTATTTTTTTGCTAACAAGTAAATTAACCAGACTGAAATGCAGCCGGTTATAACCGCTGGCAATCCATCCGCCAGCGGGTTATTTCGCAGTTAGGATGGTATTGAACAAAGAGTGATAAAAAATCATGCCAACCATCCCCATTACCCCCAACCTGGCCATCGACGCCTCGGAAATCGAGCTGACCGCCATCCGCGCCCAGGGTTCGGGCGGCCAAAACGTCAACAAGGTCTCCAATGCGGTCCATCTGCGCTTTAATATCCGCCAATCCTCCCTGCCGGAGGCTTATAAAAATAAACTCCTGACCCTGCGCGATCAGCGTCTGACTGAAGACGGTGTGCTGGTGATCAAAGCCCAGGAGTTCCGTAGCCTGGAAAAAAACCGGGAAGCGGCCCTGGAGCGGTTGGCCGAGATTATCCGGGCGGCAGGGGTGGTGCAAAAAAAGCGCCGCCCCACCCAGCCGACCAAGGCGGCCCGCAAGCGGCGGGTGGAGAGCAAGGTCCGGCAAGGGCGAATCAAGGCCCTGCGCCGCAAACCTGATGAATGAAGGTTCCTTGCCGTGAGCTGCCAAATGAGGTAGTTTGCCCGCATTGCATTTCCTGACCTTTTCCTCTCTCTGCCGTCCCAAGCCATCATGAGCGTTGCCAACCCCGAACTCAAACTGGCGGAAGCCTTTGTCGAGCACACCAACTGCGCTGTCTTTCTCACCGGCAAGGCAGGCACCGGCAAGACCACCTTCCTCCATGCAATAAAAAAACAAACCCACAAACGGCTGGTGGTCACCGCGCCCACCGGGGTGGCGGCGATCAACGCCGGCGGCGTCACTCTCCACTCTTTTTTCCAGCTGCCCTTTGGCCCCTGTCTTCCCGGCACGGAACTGCACACTGGCCAGCATCGAGTCAGCCGGGAAAAACGCAACCTGATGAAAAGCCTCGACCTGCTGGTGATCGACGAGATCAGCATGGTCCGAGCCGATCTTTTGGACGGGGTCGATTCCGTCCTGCGCCGTTACCGCCGTTCCGAGCTGCCCTTTGGCGGGGTGCAGGTGCTGATGATCGGCGACCTGCAGCAGCTGGCGCCGGTGGTCAAGGAGGGGGAGTGGCAGCTGTTGCGCCAACACTACGAGTCGCCCTATTTTTTCAGCAGCGCCGCCCTGCGGCGAATCGAACTGATTCCGATTGAACTCAAACACATCTACCGCCAGTCGGATAGCCGCTTCATTGATCTGCTCAACCGGGTGCGCGATAACCGCCTCGATCCGGCCAGCCTGGAGCTGCTCAACTCCAGCTACCAGCCCGATTTCTCGCCGCGCGAAGAGGACGGCTACATCACCCTCTGCACCCACAACAGCAGCGCCGACGCCATCAACCGCACCAAACTCGAGGCCCTGCCCGGCACCAGCCGCCGGTTCGAGGCCGGGGTCGAGGGCGCCTTTCCCGAATACGCCTACCCCACCGCCGCCAGCCTGGAGCTGAAGGTGGGGGCGCAGGTGATGTTTGTCCGCAACGACTCCTCCCCGGAAAAACGCTATTTCAACGGCAAGATCGGCACGATCAGCGGCATGAGCCGGGAAAAAATCAAGGTCGATTGTCCGGGGGAAACCGAGATTATCGAGGTCGGGCCGGTCACCTGGGAAAACATCGAATACAAGGTTGATCCGGAGACCGCCGAAATCTCGCAGAAGGTGATCGGCAGCTTCAACCAGCATCCGCTCAAACCAGCCTGGGCCATTACCATCCATAAAAGCCAGGGTCTGACCTTTGACAAGGCAGTGATCGACGCCCAGGCCGCCTTTGCCCACGGCCAGGTCTATGTGGCCCTGAGCCGCTGCCGCACCTTTGAGGGGCTGGTGCTCCGTTCGCCCATCTCACCCCGCGCCGTCAAGACTGACCCGGTGGTGCTGGATTTTGTCGCCGCGCTCGAAAACCGCGCCCCAAACGAAGCCACTTTGCAGGCTGCCAAAATCCGTTACCAGCAGCAATTACTGCTCGAGTGTTTCGATTTCCAGACCCTGGCCCGGCTGCTGGGCCGCCTGGTTGGTTTGATCCGGGGCAACGCGAGCATTGTCCAGGTGACCGCCGGGGCCGATCTGTTCGATGTTCAGCAGCAAACCCTGGAGGCGATCTGCATTGTCGGCGACAATTTTAGGCGGCAGCTGCAATCCCTGTTTAGCGCGGACCGGGAACCCTCTGCCGATCCGGTGGTACTCGAACGTCTCGCCAAGGCCGGCAGCTATTTTCAGGATAAATTCGAGACTATCCTCAAACCCTGCGTCGAGGGTTTGGAAGTCGAATCGGACAATAAAGAGGTGCGCAAGCGGATCGTGGATGCAATCAAGCTGGCGAGGCAGGAATGCGCGATCAAGCTGGCTGCGGTCCTTGTTTGCCGGGATGGGTTTTCGCCCGCGCGCTATCTCCGGGCCTTGTCGACCGCCGCCATGGAAGAGGAACAGAGCAAGGCCAAGACCGGTTCGATCTACACTGAAGCCGATGTTGGCCATCCGGAGCTGTTCCGCGAACTGCGGCAGTGGCGAACGAAAAAGGCCAAAGATGAAGCCATCGCCCCCTTCCAGGTGCTGCATCAGAAGACCCTGATCCAGATTGCCGTTCACCTGCCCGACAGCATCAAAACCCTGAAGGGCATCAAGGGCATCGGCAAGCGCCTGACCGAAAAATACGGCGAGGAAATCGTGGCCCTGGTGGCCGGATACCGCAAAGAGAAAAACATCGAAGCGGTTTTCCTGCCCAACCCCACCGCCATCGGGCCAACCGGCGAGCCGAAAAAAGCAGGGAAAAAAGAGGATACCAAAACCCTCAGCCGGGAGATGCTGGCAAGCGGCCTCTCCATCCCGGAGATCGCCCAGCAACGCGGCCTGACCGCACAGACCGTCGAGGGACATCTCGCCTTTTTCGTCAAGACCGGCGAACTGGCCATCGACGGCCTCCTGCCCGCAGACCGGTTGCGAGACCTTGAGGAACGCATCACCAATACCCACGCCCGTTCCATCAAGGATTTGAAAACCGCCCTCGGCGATGACTACTCCTACGGTGAAATCAATCTGGTTCTGGCCCATCTCCAGCACCGGGAAACGCGCTGACTTCCCCCTTCCCTTTCCCGGCAAACGCCTCGAGTCCCAGCCCTCCGCCTCCCGCTGCCACACACTTTCCTTGCGCGGCAACGCCTTCAGAAAAACGCTGAAAAAGCCTTGACTTACACGATACTCTCTCGTAAAAATGATGCATTCGTAAAAAATTGATTCTTGTCATTTCGACGAGCACAGCGAGGAGAAATCTCGTAATAGTTCTAGAGATTTCTCGCTCCGCTCGAAATGACAAAATGGAGAGTTTTCCCTTTTTACGAGTTCATCAAGAATCAACAAAGACGCCGACGTCGCCCACCCGGTCGCAACGGCGCCTTCTCACCGCACAAGGAGTCTGTTCCCCATCTTATTTCCCAGGAGGCTACCATGAGCAAGAAAGCACTTTGCATCGGCATCAACGATTATCCTGGCACCGCCAACGATCTTTCCGGCTGCGTCAATGACGCTCACGACTGGGCCGCCGAACTGACCACCCGCGGCTTCATGGTCCAAAAACTGCTCGACGCTGCGGCCACCAAAGCGGCGATGATGGCGGCCATCGGCGGTTTGATTGATGACGCGGTTAAAGGGGACAGCCTGATCTTCACCTACTCCGGCCACGGCACCTGGGTACCGGACAAGAGCGGCGACGAGCCCGACGGCCGCGACGAGGCCCTCTGCCCCTATGACCTCTCAAGCAAGGGCGCCCTGCTCGACGACGACATCCATGCCCTGTTCTCGCGTCGCGCCGCTGGTGTCCGCATTGTCCTTATCTCGGACAGTTGCCACTCGGGTTCGGTGACCCGCGGTTCAGAGGAAGACCTCGATCCCGGCATGCCCCGCATCCGCTTCATGCCGCTGGAGGCCTGGATGCCCAAGGATCAACTCCCCCCCGCCGGGCTGCGCACCGCACTCCCGCGCGGCGGCTTTACCCGGGCCGGTGGCGATGTCCTCTTGGCCGGTTGCATGGACACCGAGTACAGCTACGACACCAGATTTAACGGTCGCCCAAACGGCGCGTTCACCTTCTATGCCCTCAAAGCCCTGCGCGAGGGGAAACCGGCCACCTACGAGGCTTGGTTCACCAAAATCCGCGCCTACCTGCCTTCGACCCGCCTGCCGCAATCGCCCCAAATATTCGGTTCGAGAACGGCCCGCCGGTTCAAGATCTTCCAATAAGCCAAAAGAGAAAGAGCCTGCAGCCAAGGCTGCGGGCTTCCCCCAAAAACCGGGGGACGGAACGGCGCATCCTGTGGTTTTCATGGCCAACCCGGTGCGAATCTGGTATTGGTCCACGACCCTGCACCCAGGGGTCATTCACCCTGCACTGTGTACCTCAACCAACGAGACCGCAGCTATGAACCACCTGTTGAAATCGCCCCTGATGGCAGCCGTCAGCGCGCTGCTCCTTACCGCCCCCCTGCTTACCAGCGCCGTTCAGGCTACGGAGGAAGTCGAACAACCCAACCCGCTTCGTTTCTACCAGGGCGACAACGACAGTTTCCTCCAGGCCTCTGTCGGCCTCGACCTAGCCTATTTCAGCATGGACAACGCCTGGTACGGCAACGATCGGGCAGTGATCGGTTCGGATATCGATCACTGGTGGGAATCACTGGTTCGCCTGGGGCTTGAGGGCAGCTACACCCTGCCCAATTCGCAAACCTTCTATGCCAAGGTGGATGCGGTTCAGGCTAACACCTTTGGCGGCATCGATGTCGGCGGCACCAATGACGTCTATGGCGATGTCAGTTCACTGCGCTTCGACAAAGCCTATGCCGGCTGGCGCTCTGGCCAGCTCTTTAGCTCACTTGGCGAAGACTTCCTCGACATTTCCCTTGGCCGGCAGTTGTACACGGTCGGCAACGGTTTTCTCTTCGCCAGCCAGGGTCAGGGCGGCGGCAAACGGGCGGCCTGGTATCTCGGCGGCCGCAGAAGTGCCGACTTCTCCACGATCATCCGGATGCATTCCGGTCCCTGGTCCGGCGACCTCTTCTATTTCGAAGAGGATCGGATGAATGATTTTGAAAAGGGGTATTTCTGCGACCAAAATACCAAGGCGGGCGGGGCAACCATGGAGTACGCCTTCAGCGAGTCGGCCCATCTCGGCGGCAGCCTGTTCGCCCTCGATTCGGATGACCTCAATCGGGACGGCATGCAGGTCTACGACTTGCGCGGCGACATCAAACCCTTTGCACGCCTGGGCGGCGCTGAGATCATGCAGCCACTCCAGTTTGAGGGCGAATATGCGCATGAAGACAAGGACAACGATCAGGACAACGGCAATGGCTGGTATGCGGCAGTCAGCTACCGGTTCGCCGAGGTGCCGTGGCAACCGGAGCTGACCTATCGGTATGCCAGCTTCGATCAACACTACGACCCCCTGTTCTATGGCGGCACCGACTGGGGCACCTGGTACCAGGGCGAGATTGTAGGCGAATATGACGATCTGGCCAACAGCAATATCGATACCCACATGATCCGGCTCAAGATCCATCCGCTCGAATCGCTGACCATCCATCTGTTCTACTTCAATTTTACCGTGCACAAACCAGAAGCCTTGCTGCAATTCGGGTCGGCCACCGAGAGCGTGACCAGCGACGACTATGCCGACGAATGGGACCTGATCTTCGACTGGGCCGCCACCGACCATCTCACCCTGTCCCTGGTCGGGGCCTATGCCAAGCCCGATGATGCCGCCGCGCAGCATTACGGCGGCAACGACGACTGGACCGCAATGATGCTCTACGGCTGCCTCAAGTTCTAAGACAACCCTCCTTGCCGCTGATATCGGTCCCGCCCGACGCCCGGTCCTACTTGGCAATAAACGTCACAACTTCCCGCCACCACGGCAGATGCGGGGCAACCGGCATCTCATTGTGACGGGCGCTTGCAAACACCCACAGCTTTTTTCGGGTGGTAATGGCGTCATAGAGCGTCTTGCCGTGGCGAACGGGGATGATCTCATCCTCCCCGGCTAGAATGACGGCAATATTGCCGGCATACCCGCGAAGATTGGCAATGCTGTCGTATTGATCAAGCACCAGCCACCGTGCCGGAAGGTACCAGTAATGCGTCTGCGCCACATTGGGCAGCGAATCCCAGGGTAAAAACAGCACCGCACCTTGGATGGGAATATCGTTCTGCTTGAGAGCGGCGGCGACAACCCCGCATCCCAGTGACTCTCCCCACAAAAACAAGGGTCCACCGAACTGTTGCCTCGCCAGCCTGATGGTGGTCAGCGCATCCTTGACCAGGACCTCTTCAGTGGGCTGCCCCAACCGGCCACCATAACCGGGATATTCCGCCAGGATGACGCGAAGATGCTGCCGGGCAAGCGCGGTGATATAGAGGTCGCGATGGTGAGCGGCACCGGCATTGCCATGGAAAACAATGATTGTTCCTTGAACGCCGTCCGGTTTTTCCGCACTGATGAATCCCTGGAAATGGTCCGCCGAAGGCCAAGGGCTGACCCCCCTCTCCCTGGCCTGTTCCGGAGACAGCCGGCTTTCATCGGCCAGATAGAGCAGGTTCCGCTGTAACAGAAAGACGGCGACACAGAGGAAAAGGTAACCGCCCAAGGCATACGATAGTATTTTCACGATCATCTTCTGTTTCTCCAGGCAGGATGGCACGCTTTTGCATGGCTATGCACGCCGCGCTTTTATCATTCCGGACCTGCGCGAGGAATCTTGGCTTATTTTTCCTAACCGGCAATACGCCTTTGCCCCGGCAAGAGACGGCGTTCGAGTGTTGCTGTCAGCAGATAGAGGGGCATTGTCACATCATAACCATCCGGAAGCCCGTGTACAGGATATGGACAATGGCCATAATGGCACTGATGACCAAAAGAGCTCCGTTGCCACGCACTCCACGGCCAAGGGCAACAAAGGAAAAGCCTTCCCCATATCTGCTCACAACTCTGCAAATTTTTTTCCTGAACGGTCATCGCACAATCATGCTTTCCGCGCCCTATGGATAATTCATATATTCATTATATCTTTAATTAAACTCTATTTCCAAATCACTCCCCGTAGTCTAGTTTTTTTTATATTTGAAATAGTTATACATTTTGCTCTGTCTGCACAAACGGTTAGGCCGGAGGTTTTATCCCAGTGTTTGATCATTACAATCGAGAGGAACCCGCATGATCAATATCGATAGCCGAACGCAGCGCGCTACCGACTTACGCAGTTTAGCTGAAGAGTTGGTTAAGAAAAATACGAGTGCGCCGCAGGATGCCATTGACGGCCAAACACCTGAAGAAATCAGGATGACCTTCCATGAACTGAGCGTACACCAGGTCGAACTGGAATTACAGAATGAAGAACTTCGCCGGACCCAGGCAGAACTGGACACCGAACGAGCCCGCTATTTCGATCTTTATGATCTTGCCCCGGTTGGCTATTGCACTCTTTCCAAGAAAGGGCTGATCGTGGAGACCAATCTCACGGCCGCTGCCATGCTTGGGCTGCCTAGGGAAGCACTGATCAATACGCCATTTTCCCAATACATCGCCGTTGCTGACCAAGACACCTTTTACCGGCATCAAAGAAAGAACGCCGACAATGGTCCGCAGGTGTGCGAATTACGGATGGTCAAACATGATGGAACGCCATTCTGGGCACATCTGGCCACCACCGGAGTTCGGAACAACAACGGCATGCTCGAATGTCGGCTGGTAATCAGCGATATCACCGCTCGCAAGCAAACCGAAGAAGCCCTCCATGAGAGCGAGGCGCGCTATCACCGGATTGTGGAGACCGCCCAAGAGGGTATATGGGCTCTCGATGCACACTGGCAGACGACCTACATCAACCCAAAAATGGCCGAGTTGTTAGGGTACGAACTCAAGGACTTGCTGGCAAAGCCTTTTGATGCGTGTATCTTTGCAGCGGATGTAGCCGACCATGTCCAGCGCATACAGCAACGGGAACAAGGTAAAAACGAGACCTATGAACGGAGGTTGCGCCACAAGGACGGGCACGAAATCTGGTTTCTGATTTCCGCCACCGCGCAACTTGATACCCATGGCCGATTCACCGGTTCCTTTGCCATGCTGACCGATATCACCAAACGCAAGCAAGCGGAGGAAGCGCTCCAACGCAGTGAACAGCGCGTGAATGAGGCAAACAACCTGCTGAAGTTGGTTCTCGATACCATTCCGGTTCACCTGTTCTGGAAAGACCTGACCTTAACATTCCTGGGATGCAATCACCTTTTTGCCCAAGACGCCGGATTTCAGGTGCCGGAAGAGGTGATCGGGCTGAACGATTTCAGCATGGGCTGGCGAGAACAAGCAGAGCGATATCGTCAGGACGATCTCGAAGTCATGACCTCCGGAAAACCCAAATTACACCATGAAGAAATTCAGACCACGCCCGATGGCAAACAGATCTGGCTTTCCACCTCCAAGGTGCCGCTGCGCGATACCCAGGGTGAAATAATCGGGGTATTGGGCTCGTGTGAAGATATCACCCAGCGCAAACTGGCCGAAGAAGAGCTGATCAAGGCCCAGAAGATCGAATTCCTGGGTCTCCTCGCCGGCGGCATCGCCCATGACTTCAACAACATTCTCATGGTGATCATGGGCAATATCTCCCTGGTTAAAGCCTGCCTCTCCCCTACCGACACAGTCTACGACCGCCTGACAACAGCTGAAACGGCCGCCTCGAAGGCTCAAGATCTGGCCCGGCGATTTCTCACCTTCGCCAAGGGTGGAGCACCTCTTAAGTGCTCGATTTCAGTGGCGGATCTGATCAAGACGTACAGCCGCTTAACCCTGAGCGGAACACCATCCACCTGTGTATCCACTCTCCCTGACGACTTGTGGAAAATTGACGCGGATGAGGGCCAGATCGGGCAAGTATTAACCAACATTTTCATGAATGCTGATCAGGCCACTCAGGAGGGCGGCACCATCACGGTTCATTGCGAAAATGTGCGCATTGCCGCAGCAGACCTCTTGCCGTTGAACTGCGGCAGATATGTCAAAATATCGATCAAGGATGAGGGCAAAGGCATTCCGGAACAACATCTTGGCAAAGTGTTCGATCCCTATTTCACCACCAAGAAAAATGGGAGTGGACTTGGGCTGACTTCCGCCTTCTCCATTGTGAAAAAACATGAGGGGTTACTGACGGTGGATTCGAGCGAGGGGTCAGGCACGACCTTCACTCTCTTTCTCCCGGCCTCACCCTCTTCCGATTCGTCTCCCAAGGTTGAAAAAAACACAGTGCACTCCGGTGGTGGCAAAATACTGGTGATGGATGATGATGAAATGGTGCTCGAGGTCATCGGAGCAATGCTGGAACGGCTTGGATATCACACCGATTTTGCGCACAACGGTGAACAGGTGCTGGAGAAATACATCCACGCCTGGCAATCCGGCGAACCCTTTGATGCGGTCATTATGGATTTGATCATCCCTATTGGCATGGGCGGCAGGGAAGCGATGGAACGGCTGCGCACCATCGACCCGCAGGCACGGGTTATCGTTTCAAGTGGCTACAGCAACAATTCGGTCATGGCTGATTATGCTAGCTATGGCTTCCGTGGCGTCATTGTAAAACCGTATCGGTTTTCCGAATTGAGCAAAAAGCTGCAACAGGTTATCCTTGGTGAACAAAGCAAGGTTCAGGGTTGAAGTGTCGATCCGGTTAAGTATGACCAACCAGATGGAACAACACGCGGTATTTCGATATCAGCATCTTCGATCCCGGTTGCGATCCAGCTCTCCATCCATTGGATGGATCCTCGGGGGCAGCGAGTATCCAACATGGACATAATTTCAGCCGATCATTTGTAATAACTGCGCATGTGGCAAGCCGGCTGGCGAGCCGCTGGTAATGCAGCGATGCCGCACCCAAGGAAAGATCCCGACACTCTGCCATAGATGCACCAAAACATGTCCTATGCACACAAAGGAGGCTAACCCATGGAGTGGAAGAAGATAATTATCGCCATCGACGACTCGCCCCGATCGTTCAATGCGGTTGAGTATGTGGGCAGTCTACTCGGGCACCGCGGGGATATCGTGCTCTGTTTGCTGCATATCTATCCGGAACCGCCGCCAGACTATTATCGGTCCGGGGCTTCCTTGGACGACTACAAAAAGGAACAGGAGCAAGAGGCCAGGAAGCTATTCGACCGGGCGGAAGCCATCCTCTCGCGGCATGGGGTTACCGCCTCCGTCATCACCTCCAGGTGCTTGATGGCTGACCATAAATCGATCAGCGCCGCGATTCTCGACATGCAAGTGCGGGAACACTTCGGCACCATCGTGGTCGGCAAAAGGGGCATCCCCAAGGCGGAGGAATTCCTCTTTGGCTCCATCTCCAATGCCCTGGTGCATACCGGCAAGGATATTGCCGTCTGGGTGATCGGCTAATGGCCAAGTATACCGAAATCAGCTCACTCCCCGACGCTATCGCCCGCAACGTCAAGGAACACCGGGTCACCCGAAGTCTGCGACGCGCGCCCCGGGTCTACACCGACACCACCGATTTCACCTCGATTGATTATGGCGACATCATCCAGGTGGAAGACCGGTATTTCCTGATTACCGCCTACACCAAGGAAGGACGGTTCGGCGTTGACGATCAGGTCAAGCAATGGGTTCCCAAGGTGGAGGATCTGGCCTCGGGGGTGCCCTACATTGTCAAACTGGTCTTCCACGAGACCTTTGACATCCACCTCGGACAATTTACCATTCCCTGCTACCGCAGCCCCGAAAAGGAGGCGCGCGTCCTCGAACTGGTGCAGGGGCGGCCGCATTTCATGCAAGGCGAAATCTTGCTGGATACCGCCGGCAACCTGGTCCGGGTCATCACCCCGGTTAATGGCAACCGCCTCGACAAGGTAATCCAACGCAGCGAACGAGCGCATGAGGCCTATTTTTTCGAAGAATTGCCGGATATTCTGGCGCGTTTTCTCGACGCCATGCAGGCAATCGGCTTTCTTCATGCGCATGGATTCCGCCATGGTGATATCCGGCGCGATCATGTTTTTGTTGATCGATATACCGGCGTGTTTCACTGGATTGATTTTGACTATGATTTCTATCTGCCCGAAAAACCCTTTGCCCTTGATCTGCTTGAACTCGGCAACATCCTGATCTATCTCACCGGCAAAGGCGACTACAATCCAAGGGAGCTCCTCGCTGATCCGAAACTGGGAGACACGGTACTCCAAGCCATTATCCCCTCCGACTATGCCTTGATTTCACAAAACAGAATCGTCAACCTGCGAAAAATTTTTCCGTATATTCCTGAAAAGCTGAACAATATTCTCCTCCATTTTTCTCTCGGCACCGAAGTGTTCTATGAAACGGTGGAGGAGATGCACCAAGATCTCAGCGACGCACTCCAAGAGTTGTCGCGGTAAATGTAGAAGCTGCAACCCGACAAAGGACTCCCCGAACGCCCCGGCAGGAGAGGCGAGCTCTTCGCCGCAGCACCTGTCAGCACCCAACACTCCTGCCGGGCACCGGCAACAGACCTCCCCCATTATTTCAGAGGCGGCGTTCGAGCGCCGCCGCCAGGAGATAGAGGGCGATCGCGGCGAGAACAACCATTCGGAAACCGGCGTGCAGGGCGAGGATGGTGGCCACGATAGCGCTGATCACCGAGAACAGGCCATTCACCCCCCAGGCAAGGGGCACGAAGTCCGGGCGGTTCTGTCCCAGGCGCATGAGGCCAAGGGGAAAGGGCATGCCCATCCAGAAGGCCAGCCCGCCAATCAACAGAATACTGACCAGGATGCGCAAGGAGACGGGCCAGACGGCCCCCTCAGCAAAAAGCAGCGGCAGCAGCCAGAGATAGAGGGCGGCAACGAGGCCAATGGCAGCGGTGGCCACTGCTACCGGACGATCGCGCAACCAAGCCAGAAAAAACGATTCCGTGTGCGCAGCAAGCTGGTGGGCCCAACCGCTGCCGCACCCGGCAAAAAAGAGGAAGGACGGCACAATCACCGCCATGGCGAGCAGCGGGTGCCGGAGAAAGAGAATCCATTGCTGGATAAAGGCGATTTCGAGAAAGAGAAAGGCCAGGCCCAGCGCCGCGAAGTACAGCCCCCTGGCCAGATTGCCTTCCAAACCGTGACTGTTCCGGCGAGGTGACCGCGAAAAAAGCCGCAGCGGCCAGACGATCGCCAGCAGGCTGACGACCAGGGCGACGGCCAGGGACATCCACAGCAGCAGATACTCCCACTCCAGCAAAGAGGCCGTGCCGGAAGCCCGCTGGGTCCAGAGGGGAACAAAGGAGGCCCAGCGGAAAAAATGGCTGAACCAGGGGCGATCATCGGTCGCCGGCAGCAGATTTCAGCCCCGGCACGTCCGG
>Ga0074197_1001246_pt1 | contig 22633 bp, 8 predicted proteins | sample EPASupsiteSAE305_FD_64526 | JGI IMG/M metagenome (GOLD analysis project Ga0074197, IMG submission 64526) | Bioremediated contaminated groundwater microbial communities from EPA Superfund site, New Mexico - SAE3-05 reassembly with SPADES | ecosystem: Environmental > Aquatic > Deep subsurface >...
AAACGGTGCTGCTCAGCGACCGGGCCTACGCCCGGGCCATGGAAGCTTTAAGCAAGTAATTCGGAGGGGAGAGTGTTATGAAAAAAATACTTATCGTTCCGGCCTTTATCGCCGCTTTCGCGGCACCTTGCGCCGCCGAGCTCAAGGACTCAGGCGCGGCCCTGGAGGCTCTGAATAGCGACTCTGCGAAGGACCGCCTGGAAGCCATCTATTACCTGGGCGGCCAGCGCAACGCCGTGGCTTACGAAGCCCTGGCCGGCCAGTTCAAGGCCGAAAAAGACGCTTACCTGCGCACGCAGATAGTGGAAGCGCTGGATGTGAAAGGTTCCTCCTGGGCTTTCTCCTGCGCGATTGCCGCGTCCGAGGATTCCAACAAGGCCGTAAGGCAGGCCGCTTCCTCCGCCCTGGCCCGACGGGCCGGTGACCCGGCCGCCGATGCCAGGCTCAAGACTTTGGCCGGAGATCCCGCCGAAGAAGTTCGTCTCGCCGTGGTGAGTTCCATGGCCGTGGAGCCCAGCACCACTTCGGCCTCGATCATCGGCGCGGTCCTGGCCGACCGCAAGGGCACGCTGAAAGCCCGCCAGGCTGCGGCGGAAGCCCTGGCCGGCATGAAAATCCCCGCCGGAGACACGGAACTCCTTAAGCATGTCTCCGACGCCGACCCTAAAATAAAGGCCGCCGCGCAGTCACGCCGGCCTGCCAAGGCGAAGAAAGCCGTCAAGAAGAAATGATCTCCGTAGAGGCGGCGAGGTTCCTCGACCGCTACGCCGGTCTGCTGGTCTGCGGCCTGCTGTCCCTTCCTGGCCGGCGCCGCCGCCAGTTGCCGGCGGCCCCGCGTAAAATACTCGTCCTCAAATTCTGGGAAGGCGGCCTGATAGTAATGGGGGCGCCCTGGTACCGCGCACTGCGCAGGCGCTATCCTTCGGCGCAGATCCATTTTCTCACCCTGGACGTTAACGCCCAGCTGGCCGGCATGCTGAATTCAGCCGACAGCGTTATCCCCCTGCGCGTGAGCGGCGGGCTGGGGCGCTTCTTCCTGGACCTGTTCGCCGTCCTGCCCGGCCTGCGCGCCCAGAACTACGACCTGCTGCTGGACCTGGAATTCCTGAGCCGTTTTTCCGCGGTGCTCACCGCCCTTGTCCGGCCCGGCTGCGCGGCGGGTTTTTCCGGGGGGAGCTGGCGTGGGTCTTTTCACGACATCCTCGTGCCCCTGGAGACTGGCCGGCACATGACGGAGAACTACGCAGCCTTCTTCGCCGCCGCCGGCATCTTCGCCGGGGCGGAAGACGCCAGGCCCCTGGAGGCGGCGCCCGGGTTCCCAGGCTCGGAGAGCCTGCCGCAGCCTTTCGTGGTGCTGAATTTCGACCGCAAGGACATCATGCCGGAGCGGGCCTGGCCCAGGGAGAATTACGAGGCCGTGCTGGGGCGCCTGCTGGCCGCCGGCCGCCGGGTGGCGGTCATAAGCCAGCGGCCGGTGGAACTGCCCGACCGCGCCGGGCTGGCCAACTTGTCCGGCCGGCTGGATTACCGCCAGCTCGCCGCCCTGTTCTCTCGGGCGGCCCTGTTCATAACGCATGACAGCGGCCCGCTGCATATTGCCGCCGCGATGGGCTGCCCCACCGTTTCCATCTTCGGGCCGGAAACACCCTCCGGCTACGCCCCGCTGGGACCCAAACACCGCGCTCTTTACCTGGGCCTGCCGTGCAGTCCCTGCGTGGACGCCCTGAGGGGTAAGGAACTGGTCTGCGTGCGCCGCTCTAACGAGTGCGTCACCGGCATCACGCCGGAAATGGTCATGCGGGCGGCGGAAGAACTGCTGAAATGAAACTGGCCCTGGTCTTCAATCCTTTTTCCTACAAGACTCACGAGGAGAACCTCCGGGTGGTGCAGCGCTATTTCGGGCTGTTCCCGCCGCTGTCCATGAGCTGGGTGGCGGCCATAGCGCGGCAGGCCGGCCACGAGGTCATCCTGATAGACGCCCGCACCCTGCGCCTGACCATGCCCGAGGTGGCGGCGGCCCTGAAAAAATTCAAACCCGACGTGATAGGCGCCATGATGAGCACCTACATGTTCCCGGAAACGCTCGCCTGGCTGCGCTACCTGCGCGGCGAACTGCACGCTTCCGGCATAAAGTGCCGGGTGCTGGTGGGCGGCTACAACCTGCGCGTGTACCCGAAGGAATCCATCAGCCACCAGGAAATAGATTTCGGCTGCGTGGAGCAGGCCTACTATACCGTGCCGGCCCTGCTTAAAGCGCTGGAGGAAGGGGCCGTCGACTTCTCGCATGTGCCGGGCCTCGCCTGGAAGCGCGGGACCGAGGTGGTGGTGAACCCGCATCCGCAGAAAATAAATTTCGACCTGTTCCCCAACCCCGCGCGCGACCTGCTCCCGAACGACCTCTACGCCGAGTTCCCCACGCGCCGCAAGAACTTCACAGTGATGGTGACCTCGCTCGGCTGCCCGTTCAAATGCTCCTTCTGCGAGGCAGGCGCCACCGAGTACAATCCGCGCTCCCCGGCCACCGTGGTGGCCGAAATGAAGGAATGCGTGGAAAAACACGGTGTGCGGGAGATAGACATCTTCGACTACGAGTTCACCGGCGCGCGGCAGCGCGTGCTGGACATCTGCGCCGGCATAAAAAAGGAAAAGCTGGATATACACTGGGCCTGCCGCTCGCGCGTGGACACCGCCGACCCCGAACTGCTCGGGGAAATGTATTCCGCCGGCTGCCGGCGCATCTACTGGGGCCTGGAGAGCGGCTCGCAGGCCGTGCTGGATTCGCTCAACAAGGGTATAAAGCTCGAGCAGATCATGGAGACCATGAAGTCCTCCCGCCGGGCCGGTATGGAGAACCTGGGTTTCTTCCTCGTAGGCGTGCCCGGCGAGACGCGCGAGACCGTGCGGCAGACCGTGGCTTTCGCCAAAAAACTGGACCTGGATTATGTTCAGTTCTCCAAGCTCCTCGCCAAGCCGCTCACGCCGCTCTGGCGGGAGATGGTGGCGGCCACCGGCAAGGATTACTGGCGCGACTGGGTACTGGGCAAGGAGACCGACCGCGAATTGCCGCGGCCCTGGCTCAAAACGCTGACCAACGCCGAGGTGGACGAGCTGGCCCGCTGGGCCTATATCAGTTATCATTCCCGGCCGCTGTTCCTGCTGCGCCATGTGCTGCGGGTGCGCTCGCTGCCCGAACTTTTCCGCAAGGCCGGCGCTTTCCTCGCCATGCGCTTCTCCGGCGGCGGCGGCCGCTTCCTGGCCTACCCGGAGAACATCTTTAAAGTCCTCCTGCGGCGGCTGAAGTGGAAGGCGGGCCATGAATAGGATAGTTTTCCTCTACAAGGGCCGCTACTGGGTGCGCGAGGCGCGCACGCTGGAGACTCTTTCCGCCATGGCGAAGGCCGCCGGCCATAGAACCTCGCTCGCCTACGACCAGGACCTTTTCGGCGTGAGCGACAACGTGCTGAGCCTGCCCTGGCTCAACCGCCTGCTGTTCGACCGGAAGGCCGCCGCTAAAAAGGCGGCCGCCGGCAACCCGGCCTGGATAGTGCTGCTGGAGAACCTCACTAACCGGGGCTGGATAGAGGAGACAATAGCCGCGCTGGCCGCCGCCGGGTATAAAGGGCGCACGGCGGTGCTGGCCTGTTCCGGCAGCTTCGGCGCGGGAGTAAATCTTTACGGCGAGCCGGAAAAAGTTTGCGCGGAGTCCCTGAAGGCGCTGCCCACCCCGCCGGCCGCCATAAAGACCGAAGGCCTGGCCGGTCTGGACCTGCTGCCCCTGCCGGACCCGGACCTGTTCTCCCGCTACGAGGACTTTTCCGCCAGCTACATGGCCTATGCCGGCAAAGGCTGCTCCGGCGCCTGCTCCTATTGCGAGGAACCTTTCTACCGGGCGGTCTACGGCCCCGGCTACGCCAGACTGCGCAGCCCGGCCCGGGTGATGCAAGAACTCCTTTCCGCCAGGGAGCGCTTTGGCATAGGGGAAATAACCTTCAAGGACTCGGTCTTTACCGCCGACAAGGCCTGGCTGGCCGAATTCCTCTGGCTTTACCGCGAGAAACTGGGGCTTCCTTTCAAATGTTTCGGACGCGCCGACGCCTTTAACCTCGCCGCTGCCGTGCTGCTGCGCGACGCCGGCTGCTATTGCGTGGAATTCGGCCTGCAAACCTTCAATGAAAAATTGCGCGGCGCCGTACTGCGGCGGCCTGAAAACCTCGCGGCCGTGCGGGAGGCCTTCGCGGCCTGCGACGCGGCCGGTCTGCCATACGACGTGGACTATATCTTCGGCCTGCCTGGCGAGTCCCTGGCCGACCACCTGGCGGCGGCGGAGGAATTTTCGCGCCTGAATTTCCTGAACCGGATAAAGTGCCATAACCTGGTCTATTACAAGGGTCTCGGGATAGCCGATCACGCGCTGAAGGAAGGCTGGGTGAGCGAAGCCGAACTGGGCCGCGGCGATTTCTTCAGCGGCGACAGGTCCGCTCATGGCATGCGGGCCGTCAACGCGGCCTTCCGCAACCTCTTCAAGCTTTACGGCCTGCTCGGCGGCCCGGGCCTCCTCTTCGCCGCGCGCTCCGGCCTCTGGCGCCTGTTCCGCTTCCTGCCCGGTTTCGTGGTGAAACCGCTGGAGCTCCTCTCCGGCCTGCTGAAGGGGGACCGGCGTTTCCTGGTCTACTTGAGAACCTATCCCGGGAAAATTTTTGGCCGCGGCCGGGGCGTGGCCGTTTGAACAGCCAGGTTCATTGTCGGGCCGGCCGGAATTTATGTAACATCACCAAGTGGCCGGTATGAAAAAAACTCTCTCTCTCTGCGCCGTTTTGGCCCTCACGTTCCTGCCGCTTGCCGCCTCCGCCCAGGAGGCGCTTGCGTACCAGCAGGCCAAGGGAGCTTTCAACCTGAACCTGAACTATCCAGGAGTCGCTTTTCGCTATTTCGCGGCCGACGGCAAAGGCGTGGAACTGCTGGCGCAGAGCCAGAGCGGCGTGCTGGTCGGCGGCCTGCGCTATTACCGGTACCCGGCGCGGTTGAAGGGGGGAGCCCTTAACCCGTACTGGGCGCTGGAGGGCGATTACCTGAGCTTTAAGGGGGACGTTTCCAAGGGAAAAGGCTGGGGCTGCGGCCTCTACGCCGGGGCGGAGTACCGCCTGGGGCGGCGCCTGGCCGTTCAGACCGAGTTCGGCGCCATGCACGTTTCCTTGACGGACAAAAGCACCGACCTGTCAGAAAGCGGCCTGGAATTCCTCATCAACCTGGGCATCAATTTTTATTTCGGGGGCAAGCCATGAGAACGCGTGTGCTCGCCATCCTCTTGCTCTGCTTCTGCGCCGCTTCCCTGTCGGCAGGCTTCAGCCTTGGCCGCCCCGCGGCCGTTAAGAAACGCGTTGACAGGTTGGACGACGCCGTGAGGGCGGAGAGGGCAACCTCTTCTTCGGTTCCAGCCGGACCCAATCACGCTCCGGTGGTTTCCGGTACTACGGCTATTTCCACAACGGTTGCGGCCGGAGGACTGGCCACCGTCACTATTTCCGCCTCGGACCCGGACGGAGACACGCTTTCATATATCTGGACTTCAACTGCAGGCACGATAGGCGGCTCGGGGGCCAGTGTCAACTGGCTGGCGCCTTCTACTCCGGGGGTGTACGCGGTCAGCTGCGTGGTCTCCGACGGCGAAGATACCGCGCCGGGCGGCGTTACCGTGGCTGCGGTCCAGCCTGGAACGCTGAAATGGGTGTTTACGCCGTCGGCTGCCGTCAATTTCTCGCCAGCCGCAGCGGCGGATGGTACTGTTTACGCCGCCGCGGGAGACGGTAAGTTGTACGCCATAAATCCGGACGGCACGCAGAAATGGGTCTTTACTACCGAAAACACCGACCTTTTCGACTTCAACCCGGTGGTGGGGGTGGACGGGACAATTTTTGTGGTGGCTGCCGGCACCAAGACCTACGCGGTCAATCCTAACGGCACCCTCAAATGGGGGCCCTCCCCGGTGGTTCCGGCCGGAATTTTCGCGCCGCCCGTGCCCGGCTCGGACGGCAAGGTCTTTATCTACGACAACAGCGAGCCCGTCGTCTACGCCTTGTCTTCTGCCGACGGCACCGGGCAGTCCACTTTTACGGCAGTCATGGGAATAGGCTTGCCATCGGTCGGTCCCGACGGCACCATATATTTCACCGATTCCAACGACATGCTTTACGCCGTGCCTCCCGTGGAGGGCTTTGCGCGTTCCACGGCCACCGACGTGACTGGTATTTCCATGCCGCCGGCCGGCGGCTCTGACGGCCTTATGTACGTGGTAAAGAACAATTCGGACCTTTATTCCCTCAACCCCGACGGGACCGCAAAGTGGGGGCCGTTTACCGCGGCCGGAGTCATACAGCCGCCGCTGGTCTTTGGTACGGACGGGGCTGTTTATGCCTTTGACGATGCCCCGGGGCTCTACAGGATAAGCACCACCACCGGGGCCGGTCTGCCCTTTACGGCTCTGTCCGCCATCTCATTCCAAGGGGTGCCAGGGCCGGGGAACATGGTTTACGTGGTGGATTCCGGGACGGACCTGTACGGGGTTGGCGGCGATGGGGTCATTGACTGGGGACCGGTTTCCCCGCCGGCGTCGGCCTTGCTGACGGCTGCGCCAGCCGCGGCCTATGACGGTACCGTGTATTTTGCCGCCGATGACGGGCTTATTTACGCCGTTCACTCCACGGCCGCCCTGCCCTAGGCAGCGGCAGATCGGAACAGTACGAACCTCCGGTGCCGACGGGCGGCGCTAAAGGTCCCTTTAACATGCGAAACAGGATATTGCTGCTTTCCATACTTTCGGCCCTGCTTTACCTGCCCTCCGTCTTCGGAGGGTTCATGTGGGACGACGAGGATATTATCACCGGGGATCCGGTAGTGCACAGCATGGCAAATGCTGCAAGGGTGTTCTCCCCTGGATACTGGCAGAGAGAGTTTCCCGGAGCGGAGAGCAGGTACCGCCCCATGCGTTCCGTGCTGCTAATTGGGGAGTGGAAAATGTTCGGGGCTTCCCCGGCCGGCTACCACGTTGTGCGCGTGCTGCTTAACTCCGCTGCGGCCTGTCTGGCGCTCTGGCTGGCGTTCCTCATCTTTAAAGACCAGGACAAGGCCCTGGTCGCGGCGCTTGTATTCGCCTTCCACCCTGTTCACGTGGAATCCGTGGCCTGGCTTAAGAACGTCACGGATCTGCTGATGTTCATATTTACAGCCTTGGCGGCAGGGATGGCGGTAAAGACGGACGAGGCCGGGCCTGGGGCCGGGCCGGCGCGTCTGGCCGTGGTACTGCTCCTCTTCTCGGCGGCTCTTTTTTCCAAGGAAAGCGCAGTGATGGTGCCGGCCGCGGTTACTGCCTGGCTGGTACTTCTGAAGAGGGTGCCGGTGCCGGCCGCCTTAAGGCGGACCCTGCCGATGTGGGTGTTGGGTGCCGTCTTTTTGGTATTTATCGTATATTTCCTGCGCCGTTCGGAAGCCGGTCTGGGGGCTTTTGACTTTAAAGGCGCCGTGCTGGCTTTTGCACAGTACTCAAGATTGCTTTTCCTGCCTTTCGGGCTGAATGCCGAAAGAGGGGTGGTTACTGCCCTGGACGCGGCCGGGCCGCTGCTGCTGGCGGCGCTGCTGGTCTATGCCCTGCGTGCCGGGAACAGAGAGGCGCTTTTTTCCGCGGCCTGGATAGTGTTGTTCCTTGCGCCTTTTCTGGACACCCGCTTCACGGTTGGCCGCCCTATAGCCGAACAACGGCTTTATGCCGCGTCGCTGGGGGCTGGGCTGGCCTTCGGAGCCCTCTACAGGCCGGGCCGCCTAAGCCGGTATGCCGCCGGTGCGCTTTGCCTGTTATTCTTCGGCGTTTCCGCCAGGAGAAATTTCGACTGGCTGGACCCGGTGCGATTCTGGGAAAAGACTTCGGCGGCCTCGCCAGTTTCGGCGCGCGCCAGGAATAACCTGGGGGTTTCTTATGAGCGCGCGCGCCGCTTTCCCGACGCGGTGCGCGAATATGAGCTTGCCGTTAACCTGGACCCGGCCGAAGAGGGGCCGTATCTGAACGCGGCCGATCTGCTCTATAAACTTGGTCGCGGGGATGAGGCGGAAAGGATATACTCCGAGATATACTCCAAGCGGCCTGGCAGTCGCCGGGCGGCCCTTGGTCTCTCGAGGTTGCTGGCCGAGCGCGGCCGCGTAGAGGAGGCCCTGGCTGTCGGGCTTAACCTGCTGAAGTTCCACCCGGGAGACGCGGAGGGCTTGAATTCTGCGGGTGTGGCCTATATGATGCTTGGGAAAGGTTCTGAGGCGGAGGCCTCTTTCCGGGCCGTGCTGGCCTCCGATCCTGGCAATGAGCAGGCGTATTACAACCTGGCCGCGATGCATCTCCGCGCCGGCCGCAACGATCTGGCCGCCGCGGCTTATGAGGATTTGCTGAGGGTGTCTCCGGGGCATCCTGACGCCCTGAACAATCTGGCTATAATGAGCGATATGTCAGGGGACGAGGCCCGCGCGCTGGAACTGTTCAGGAAGGCGTCCGCCGCCTCTCCTGATTACGCTCCTGCCGTTTTTAACCTGGGGGAGATATACTACAGGAAAAAGATGTACCTGGAAGCCCTATCCGAGTATACTAAGGCCCTGTCCATTGACCCGAAGCACGCCTCCGCCCGGAGGAGGGCGGAGGAGACCCGCAGGATACTTGATGAAAATAGCCGAAAATAGGACCTTGAGCGCGGTGCTGGTGTTCCTCGCCGCCTTTCTGGTCTATGCCAATTCCATAACGGCGTCCTTTCACTGGGAGGATGAATACCTGATCCGGGATAATGTGCACATCCGGCGCCTGGTGAATATCCCGGTTTTTTTTAAGCCTGGTTATATAGACGTTTACGAGTCGGGGGCCGGAAAGCGCTACAGGCCGCTGCGCACCGTTTCACTCGCCGTCGATTATCAGCTTTGGGGGCCCGATCCGCGCGGCTATCACCTGACTAACGTTCTGCTGCATGCCGCCGCTTCCGTAGCGGTCTGGCTCTTCTGTCTGGGGGTTTCGGGGAACGCTGTCACCGCTCTGTTCGCCGGGTTGTTGTTCGCCGTGCATCCAGTTCATGCAGAGTCTGTGGCCTGGGTAAAGAACAGGTCGGACGTGCTCTGCGCCCTGTTTTTTTTCCTTTCAGCGGCCGCCTTCGCCTTCTTCAGGCGGAGGGGCTCCGGCACTCTGTATGCGGCTTCTCTGATCCTGGCCCTGCCGGCCTTTCTGGCAAAGGAGATGGCCTTGGCCCTTCCGCCGCTGGCGGCCCTGGTGCTGGTCTTTTTTAACGTTAAAGAGGGCTCGCCGCCTCTCAGGGGCTGGCGCTCTCTGCTGCCTTTCATTGCCCTGCTTGGCGGATATATGCTTTTTAGAAGCACTTCCCTTGCCGGGGGTGTCGATATTGCGCTGCCGTTACCCACGCGGCTCCTGCTGGTGCTGAATACCGTAGGGGAGTATTTGAAACTCCTGATCTGGCCGGTAAACCTTGTCGTTGACAGGAGTATTCCTTCTGCCGCTTTGGCCAGTTTGCCGGGCCTCCTGCTGTGCGCTGGCGGGCTAGCGCTATTGCCGCTGCTTTACCGGTCCGGGAAAATCGAAGGCCTGTTCTGGCTGCTGGCTTTTCTATTGCTGGCTGCTCCTGTTTTGAACCTGGTGTATATTCCGGGCCGCCCTCTTGCCGAGCAACGGATGTACCTGCCTTCGGCCGCTTTCTGCGCCTTTTGCGCCTGGCTGTTCGCGGAGGCCGTTGGCTCCGCTCGGGAGCGTTTGCGGCGGGCTGCGCTGTTCTGCCTGGCATGCGCGCTGGTTTTTTTCTCGGTAAGGAGCGTCCTGCGGAACTTGGACTGGCGCAGCGAAGTCAGACTCTGGGAGAAGACCGTGGAGGCCGCGCCCTCTCAACGTTCCTATAACAACTACGCCGTAGTGCTGCTGAAAGAGAAGCGTTATGGCGAGGCTATCGGCAACGCGCTTAAGAGCCTGGCCATAGACCCCGCCTATGTCGACGCTTATAACACCCTTGGGGCTGCCTATCACGATCTTGGGCTTTATTCCAAAAGTGCCGGTGCTTTTGAACAGGCGGTGCGGTTCTCCGGTGGGAAAGCTTACAAATCTCTTATGAACCTCGCGACCGTTTACAGCCTCCAGGGCCGTGAAAAGGAGGCTATGGGGATCTACCTCGGGGTTGTAAAGGACGCCCCCTGGTCCGACACGGCCTATCACAACCTGGGGCTTACCCTGTTCCGCCTGGGGCGGAAAGAGGATTCCGCCAGAGCGTTCAGGGAGGCTACCGCGCTTAATCCCTACGATTCCGCCGCCTGGCTCATGCTTGGGCGGATCGCCGTGGAGAGGGGGGAGGTCAAGGAGGCGGTGCGGGTTTATTATTCCATGTTGAGCGTGGCGCCGGCGGCCGCGTCGGAGTTCCTTGCGACCAATCCAGCCCTAAGGGCACACATTGACGCGTCAAGGGCGTCCCCTTGACAAATCAGATCCATCTGCTATAATATGATTGCAGCGCGGTGTTGGTTGCAGTGCCCCGCCCTTTTGGCTTGGCAGCAGCGGTGTGCGGTCGTGCGGTTGCGGTCTCGGTCGCAGACAGACGCGGTACGTGCGGTGCAGTAGCGTGCGGTGAGTGTCCCAAAAGGGCGGGGCGTTTATTTGAAGTATCCGACAATAGCAAAGCCGGCTAAAGCCGGCGGCGCAAAGCCGAGGGCCCGCGGGGGTTGCCTGGCTGCCGAAGATGACTATGAAAGAGTGGTTCTATACCCTCTGTTATATGTTTTTAGGAGCCGGTGCGGCTTTTGCCGTAGCGGCTATTTTATTGCCCGGACAGGAAATCCGGAATTTCTCGTTCTGTAACATTTGCGTAACATTAATTATTTATTATAATGGAATGGCACTGAACGACCCGACAAAGGACCGCAACATCCTTGGCCGGGCCGTTCCTTGTCGTTTATAAAAATGGCGCTTAAAGGACAAAATATAATTATCGCGCGCGCGACCCGCCTGCTCCGGGCCGCGGCGCTGCCGCTATTGGCCCTGGCGGCGCTTCTGTTACAGGCGGGGGAGCTGCGCGCCGCCGATTACCAGTGGGGCGTCAATTATGCGATGTACGATTTGCATGGCCGCCACTGGGCCTCCGGTGCCGGCTCCCGCGCCGCTATCGCCTTCCGCTTTACCGCCAAGTACGACGGCACGATAGACCAGATCGCCGTCGCCTCCGGGCGCCCCATCAATTCCACCACGCTGGCCGGTCAGATCGGCATAGCCAACACCCTGGGTGCGACTGCCGGCGCGCAGACTTTCCTGTGTTCCGCTAATGTGAACTTTTCCCAGGCCAATTCGGGCCTTGCCTACTGGCAGGTGCAGTCTACCAGCGGGACCTGGGTGAATGCAGGCGACACGTATTACGTCATCCTTCGTTCCAACAGTTTGAGCAACGGCGGCACCAGCACCAATTCTTTCCGTTCCGGCACCGTCTTCGGCTACTCCACGCTGGCCACCCAGGACGCCGGTCTCAACTTGATCTACCCCGACGGTTCCGTGGACAACAACCTGGCCGTTTACTATGCCAAGAGTAATATTGAGCCCTATGCCCAGCTTACCAATGCCATGCCGTCGTTCGTTGTGCGCTATGATGGCGGCGCTTATTACCAGGGGCAGCCCTACGTGGCCTTCTCCACCAGCACCAACGAGACCCTGTCCTATATTGAGGGCGGCATTACCACCTGGAACGGCGGAGTTTACCAGCCTTTCAACTCGCTGGAGAACGTGGTGGCGCAGAGTAATATCTACGGGAACAATACTGCCGGCTACTTCTTCACGGCCGACGCCAATACCCGCAACATCGTGGCCGCAAAGATCTTCCTGCAGAAGATCGGGACGCCTGCCGACAGGCTGAATCTCCGGGTGATAAAGGCCGCTTCACCGTACACGGTGGTGGTGGATACTACCGTTTACGGCGGCGCCGCTGATTTTTCCGTTGACTGGGGCTGGCAGCCAGCAGACGGCCGGCCGTTCCCCGGAGGCAGCTTTACCCCAGGAGAGAGTTACTATGTGTACTTCTTCTCCACCGGCAGCGTGAGCGGCAACCATTACCGCATAGCCCTGATGGATACCAAGGACGCTGCCGGTAACAGCGTGTCCGGCGCCACGGGCCTGACCGTCAACTCCTTGAACGACTACTATATCACCGGTACCGACGTGCGTAATCCAGCCGGTTTTGCAAGGCCGTATTCCGCCACCTACGGCGACATGCCCATCTGGCTGACCTGCGACAACGACAGGCCGGAGGTCTATATCACCCAACCGGTGGATAACAGCGCCCGCAAGAGTATGCCCGCCATAGTGGGTACGGCCCAGGACAATTATTTCATGCGCTCAGGCGGCGTGGAACTGACCATCAGAAATATAACCACCGGCAAGGTCTGGACCGGTTCGGCCTGGACCGACTGGGGAGGCAGCCCCATCTGGGTTTCCACCGGTCCCGCGTCCTCCTCGGCGGGAGCGTTGGTGAACTGGCAGTATTACATGTCCTGGTCCCACAACAACAGGTACGAGATCTACACCCGCGCCAAGGACAGCGTGGGCAACTATACCCTTGGGTGGTCCACCACCACGTTCTATTACGACGAGTACCAGCCGAGCCCGTCCGAAGTCCCGGATTCTACCATGACCTTCCCCACGGAAGGAATATTCGTAAGCGGGCTGGAAACCATAAGCGGCACCGCGCTGGACAACTCCCCCAACGGCAAGATCAGCCTGGTGAAATGGATGTTGTGGCGCGTTGGTTTCTACTGGGACGGTTCCTTGTGGCAGGCAGGGGCCCCGCCGCAGGACGTGGATAACCTCTGGCTGAACTCCGATGACGGCAACGGTTCCTACCTGGTTAACTGGAACGAGTATTTCGCCAACGGGCAGATCCCGTCCCCGGCGCAAATGACCACCGGCACCACCTACTACATCTCTGCCCGGGCCCAGGACAGCGTGGTTAACAATCTGGGCGCCGCTGACCCCAATAAGGAAATAACCCGCTCCACTTTCACTTTCTACTGGGACGCGGTACGGCCCACCTCGGGCATCACCTACCCCATTGACGGCGGCGTGGCCGGCACCCTGCCGGTCTTCTACGGTACCTACTACGACCAGCACGCCGGCATAGGTCCCACCGGCGGTGCGGTGAAGGTCTACCTCTTTGACAAGGTTAACAAACTCTGGTATTACAACGGCGACTGGCGCAATACCGCGCCTACCATCACGGAGATGCCCAGCGCGAATATCTGGACTTCGTCCTGGACCTATACGGCCCCGCCGCTGGCCGGCGGCAACCAGTACCTGCTGGTGGTCACCGCCATGGACAGCGCCAAGAACAGTTCAGGAGTGGGCAACTACCAGAACTCCTGGACGGTGGGTTCCTCGTCCAACAGTTTCGTCTGCGATAACCAGAACCCCTCTACCTATATAGGTACGCCTGATACGGCTTTCCGCAACCAGCTGGTCTCTATCACGGGTACCGCGCAGGACCTGCCGCAGGCCTCCCAGATAAAGCAGGTGGAAATAGAGATAGTTTACCCGGCCGATACCCCGGCCTTCGCCTGGACAGGTTCCGCCTGGGTGGCCTCCATAGGCGACTTCAGCACCTATACCTATGTGAGCGGCGGCTATCCGTCCTGGAGCTATACGCCCCCGGGGATAAACTGGGCCGAGAGCCGTGAGTACCGCATAAGGGCGCGCGCGCGGGACAATATAGGCAACCTGGATCCTTCCTTTACTCTGGGTGTGAACGAAAGGCAGTTCCGCTACGACGTCAACTTCCCCACTTCGGCCGTCAGCAAGCTGGTGGAGAACGGGGTGGAGCGGGCCACCCAGACGGTCAACAACCTGCACGACCTGACCAATATAAAGGGCGCAGTGCAGGATTATCCTAGCCCGCCTGACGGCAGCGTGGGCGGTGTCTATGTTTACATCGAGAAGATAGACAATATCCCTTCGGGTACGCCCTACTGCTGGGACGGCTCCGGCGGCGTCTGGCGCAACGACATCTGCCCCGTGCGTAACTCCGCCAGCATCGGCGCGGGCTGGGAATACTCGGTGTCGGGCGTTCCCTGGTCCGCCGGCGGCGGCTTGTGGTCCAACGGCGGCGTGTTCCGTATCCGCACCGAGGGCCGCGATACCGCCGCCCCCGGTAACGCGCCGCCCCCGGCAGGCAACCGCGAGAAGGGCGGCGTTTACGCCAACCTGCCTTATGTGGATTTCACCTACGACCCGCGCCGCCCGTCGTCCAAGCTGACCAATATCCCGGCCAACGGTTACGCCAATACCCTGCCGGTGATACAGGGCACGGCGAGCGACTATGACGACAGCGTCAACTATGTTCCCCGGATAAGCTCGGTTAAACTGCATATCCGCGACATGAGTTCCAATAAGGTATTCAATAAGAACACCCTGGACTGGGACGAAGACCTGCTGGATACTATGTTCGACGCGGACCACCTGGTGGACGCGACTTTTGTGGGGTATTCCTCCGGTACCTGGAGTTACAATATCACCGACGCCAAGTGGCAGCACGGCAACAACTACCGGATAATCCCCAAGACCTACGATCAGGCCAATAATTACGAGATAGGCCTGGATACCCGCACCTTCACGTACGACGTTTACCAGCCCATGCCCGACGAGGCCCCTAACAGCCTCATAGGTTTCCCCGCGGACGACGCGCACTTCAATACCCGCGCCACCCTGGCCCAGGTCACCGGTACCGCCAAGGACAATCCGCCCATAGGCAAGGTCAGCGGGCTCAAGATCATATTGAAGAAGATAGTGGGGGGGACCACTTCTTACTTCACCGGCGCCACCTGGGCGGCTGGCGACGTGCCGGCCAACGCCTCTTCCTGGCCGAACGGCACTCCGGTGGATGGCAACTATGACTCCTCCGCGGAGCCGTATACTTACAACATGCCGCCTATCGGCGACGACGACATGTGGACCCCGAACGTCGTCTACTACATCTACACCGAGTGCCGCGACTGGGCCAGCAACTATGAGCACGTGCGCGCCACGCACACTTTCACCTATGAAGTGCAGAGCCCTACTATCACCGTCACCTACCCCGTGACCAACGGCTACGTCTCCGCCGGCGGTAAAGTGGAGGGCACCGCCGCCGACCTCTGGCCTGGCCGGGTAAGCAACGTCTACGTGCGCATAAAACGCAACTCCGACAGCTGGTACTGGGACAGCTCCATTTCCAACTGGACCAATACCGGCGCCCCCGAAGTCTGGAACGACGTTAATCTTTACGGCACCCTGAGTCCCAACGGTACCTGGTGGCAGTTGAACTCCGCCACCTGGGAATCCAACTATATCTACACCGTGGATGTGAAGGGGCGCGACAAGGCCGGTAACTGGGTCCTCTCGTATTCCACGGCTACCAACGTGGCCGCCGACTTCACGCTGCCCTCTTCGAGCGTGACCTATCCCAATAACGGCGACGACCTTACCACTGACCTTACCGTGATCTCCGGCTCGGCTTCCGACCTGGCGCCGGGCCAGGTGGACAAGGTGCTGGTCTCCTACTACAAGGTCACCGTGCCCCCCGGCTACTGGGACAGGGCGGCCGGCAACTGGAATTCCGCCACCGAACTCTTTTACGAGGCCACCACGGTGGACACCGTCAATAAGAAATGGCAGGCCACCGGCGCCTCCACGCCCACGTGGATAACCACTGACATCGGCGTGGATTACCAGATCTTCGCCAAGGCCCTGGACAAGGCCGGCAACCAGGTGGTAAAGCCCGGTTCGCCGCTTTACAATTCCGCCCTGGTGCAGTTCAGGCTGCATACCCCACTGCCGCTGAGCGAGGTGCTTACCCCGGACGTGACCATACCGCACTGGAAGCCCAACCCCAGCCAGTCCATAATAGGTACGGCGGTGTTCGCGAGCACAGTGCAGCTGCGTATCACCGACTACGGCGGCGACCTCACGGAAGGCAACGCGGACGACCTCGTTTACGACGGCGTGACCTGGCAGCTCGCATCGTCGGACCCCAACTTGTATACGGGCGTGCAGAGTTTCGACGGCACCAACTGGCAGTTCACCCTGCCGGTTTCCGCCTGGAACGGCAACCGTAAATACCGCGTGCGGTCCAAGGCCTGGCTGAGCATAGTGCCGGAAACCCCCACGGGCGGCCGCGAGTTCGTGATAGACTCCACCGCCCCGGCGGTGGCGATCAATACCCCGTCACAGGCGTATATGAGGGAATTGGGGATCCTTGAAGGCGTCGCCTCTGACCTGACTCCCGGCGCGCTCAATAACACCTATTTCAGGGTCAAGCGCCAGGCCGCCGCCGAATACTGGAACTGGCAGGCCTCCACCTTTACCGCCCTGTCCGGCGGCTACACTGACCTGACCGCCTATTTCGACGGCGGCCTGTATAAATACACCACCGACTATTTCACCAACTCCGGGGCGTGGGAGGACAATAAGTCCTACACGGTGCAGTTCTTCTCCGCGGACAAGGCCGGCAACCTCGGCACGGCCTCGGAACAGACCTTTACCCTGGACCGCTCCTCGCCTGTGGCCAGGGTGCTGGTGCCGTTCGACGCCAACGGCGGCGGCATCCGCTCGCTGCCCTCCGTTTCCGGCACCGCCTACGACAATCACCGCAACTCAGGGGTGCAGATAGCCATCCGCAAGTTCGCTCCTACGCAGACCTGGTTCGATGGTGCCGCGTTCTCGCAGACCGCCGAGCCGCCGCAGTGGATAGATGTGACTGACGGGGTGAACGGCTACCTGTCGCCCGACGCCACCAGCTGGGCCTACGCGCCCGCCGGCCTCGACACGGCCATGGCGGAGGACTACCGCTACCTGATACTGGTGCGCGCCGTTGACGTGGCGCTCAACACGCAGCAGACCTATACCGTGGGCCAGTCCTCCATGGTCATAAAGATAGACAAGTCCGCGCCTGCCGCGCTCATGGCCATGCCGCTGGACGATTCCGACGGGGTCAGCGGCCGCTACCAGCCGGGCGTGATAGGCAAGATAGCCAACTCCACGCAGCTCAAGGGTACGGCCTACGACTCGCCGGCGGTGGTGCACTCCACCGTGGCCACGGTCAGCATCCGCCTTGGGTATCTGTCCGGCGTCACCACCTATTACTGGGACGGCGGCGCCTTCGTGGCGATCTCCTCGGAAACGGCCTGGAATAATACCTCCCTCTCCGGCTCCGGGCCCACCTGGAACTGGGACTACATGACGGACATTGCCTGGCCCGCAGGAGACAAGGAGTACCTGCTGGAGATCAAGGCCATGGACGACTCCCGCCTCTCCAACGATTCCGGGACCGGTAACTGGAGCGCCTGGCCCTACTCTTCCCGCCGGTTCATAGTGGACGCTACCCCTCCCTCGGTGACCATAACCACGCCCACGGTGCTGGCCCTCAAGGCCTTCACCCGCGGCGACGGCAACGTGGACGCGCTGCTGGCCGGCCACAAATGGACCGAAATGCGCGTTTCCACCACGGGCGTCGACGGCAACCGGTACTGGGACAGGACCGCCGGCGAGTGGAAGACCTCGGCCGAGACCTGGAACATAACTAATAAACTGGGTTCCACTTCCTGGTACTGCCTGGCCGACGCCGGCATGCTCAAGGACGACGTGGTCTATACCCTGTCGGCCAGGGCCCTGGACTACGCCAATAATTATTCCGCCGTTTACTCCACTTCCGTATTTACTTATGACATAACGCCGCCTGTGGTCGCCGTGGGTTTTCCGCTCAACGACGTGGCTTACTCTCAGATCAAGATCTCTACCCCGCTGGCCGGTACCTCTTCCCAGCCTGGTCAGAATTCCGCTTACACGGGCGTGAGCACGGTGGCGGTGCAGGTGACAGACCTGGACGGCGGGCCGGCCTGTTTCACCGGTTCCGGCTGGGGCGGCTGTCCGCAGTGGCTGAAGACCGAAGGCGATCCCGCGACCTGGGGCTATGACCGCGCCGGCTTCTCCTTTGTCAACGACCACCGCTACCAGGTCGAGGCCAGGGCCACCGACTTCGCCGGCAACGATTCCGCCATCTCCAACCGCATCTTCCGCTACGACGTGGAGAAGCCCACCTCGGCGGTGACCTACCCGCTTACCGGCCTGACCACCGGGTTCGCCTATATAGCGGGTACCGCCACGGACGAGCGCTACGGTGCGCGTCAGTGGGAAGCGAAACTTTCCAGTTATACCGTTAAGGTCGCTGTAAAGAGTCTGACTACGGACGTCGGCTGGTGGGACGGCTCCGTGTTCACGGCCGGCAACCCTGTCTGGTACGAGGCCGTCAATTCCACCACGGTAGCGCCCAACCAGTTCCGCTACGATCTGCCCGGGGCCATGATCGCGAAGATGACGGAGTCCGCCAGCCAGGATCCGGCCCGCAGCTACCTCATAGTGACCTGGTCCTATGACCTGGCGCTTAACCGGGAATTCGGTCCCCAGGGCTCGGAACCGCTCGAGGCTGATATCCCGGCCGGGACCGGCAGGGTGGTCACTTTCGACAGCGAGCGGCCGGTTACCGCCATTACCCTGCCCAACGTGGCCAACCATAATACGCTGGTCAACATCACCGGTACCGCCGACGACAACGTGGCCATAGATTCTGTGCGGTTCACGGTCTTCCTGCCGTCCCAGGGCCGCTACTACGACCCGTCGCTCAGCCCGCCCTGGTCCGACCCGGGCAAGACCGAGGACCAGGCGCCCTGGCTGCAGGCCCAGGCGACCTTGTATACAACTTCCGCGGCCTGGACCTACGCCATCCAGAACTCCACCTGGACCAGCGCCTTCACCTACCGCGTGCGGGCTCGCTCCCTGGACGTTTCCGGCAACTACGATAACGTCTATTCCACGGCCACGTTCCTCTTCGACAACGAGGCCCCGATCTCCACCGTGACCGTGCCCGGCTCCTGGCAGCACCTCAACACCCTCCCCATAGCGCTGGCCGGCACCAGCTACGACCCCGGCGCCTCGGGCGTTTCGCAGGTGCGCGTCTACCTGTCCCGCGCTACCGACGGCTGGTACTGGAACGGCGGCTCCTGGAGCGTGAGCCCGACGGTGTTCCTCGCCGACCCGCCGCTGGCCAACTGGACCATGGCCATCTCCAACAACATGTTCAGCGGCCCCGACAGCCAGGTCTACCGGGTGGAGACCAACGCCTTCGACGCGGCCACCAACCAGGAAACTTACGCCATTAAGACCTCTTTTATCTATGACGTCACCCGGCCTACCGCCGCTATCTTCTACCCGTACAACAACGGCTACATCAGTGCCACCGGCAAGATAACAGGCGGTTCCTATGATAAGCCTAACGGCATGGTGCAGGACGTCAATGTGCGCATCAAGCAGCTGACCGGCCCGAATGCCGGCAAGTACTGGAGCGTGACCGGGTCTTCCTGGGCCGTGGCCGATATCTCCAACAGCGTGGTCTCCTACGGCTCCCTGAGTCCGTCGGCCACCTGGTGGCAGCTCAATACCGCGCCGTGGGCCACTGGCGAGACTTACGAGATGAACGCTTGGGCCTTCGACCGGGCAGGCAACTACCAGCTGGTCTACGCCACGGCCACCACCGTCAAGGCCGACTTCGTGAACCCGATCTCCACCATCACGTCCCCATCGCACGGCACCATTATCCAGGCCGAGCTGAATAATATCTCCGGCAACGCGGAAGACTACGCGCCCGGCGTGCTGGACCGCGTGATGCTGTCCTACTTCAAGATGGACACGGCCCGTTACTGGAACTTTACCACCCACGCCTGGGACTCCACTTCTGAACTGTTCTACGACGCTACCATCGTGGGAAATAACTGGACCGCCACAGGGGTCTCCACGCCCACCTGGATAGCCCCGCTGTCGGGCATCAGCTACAAGGTCTTCGCCAAGGCCGTGGACCAGGCCGGTAACGAGGTGCCCAAGCCCGGCCTGACCGGCCCGCTGTCGCCCTACATAGAGTTCACACTGAAGCCGCCGCCCCCGGTGTCCTCCATTACCACGCCGGACCCCAGCGTGCCGCATTATAAGCCGGCTCCCGCGCCTACCGTCATAGGTACCGCGGTTTACGCCACCACTGTGGCCGTGCGCGTGGTGGACTACGGCCCGGACCTCACTGAAGGCTCCGGCAACGACGATCTGGCGTGGAACGGCGTTGCCTGGCTCTCCACTACCGCTTTCACGGGTTTCGCCGGTGTGGACAACTACGTCAGCCCTAACTGGCAGTGGACCATCCCCACGGAAAAATGGAACGTGAACCGCCGCTACCGCGTGGTCTCCCGCGCCCGGCACGAGGTGAACGGCACCATAGAATCCCCCGGCGTCGGCGTGGAGTTCATAGTGGACTCTACCGCGCCTTCGGCCGGCGTTACCATGCCGGACAAAGCGTTCATGCATTCGCTCACTTCCCTGGCCGGCACGCTGTCCGACGTGGCTCCCGGCGACGTGGTCAGTGCCTATTTCCGCGTGAAGCGTCAGGAATCGTCGCAGTACTGGAACTGGCAGGCCTCCACGTTCACCGCCGCCGGCGCCTATACCAACCTGGACGGCTCCATAGTCTGGAACGACATCCTGAAGACCGGGACCGTCGGCTACACCACCTCCTATTTCACGGCCGGCCTCGCTTTTGAGAAGGACCGCTCCTACGTGGTTGAACTCTACGCCACCGACAAGGCCGGCAACCTTGGTTCGGCCACGGCCTTCACGTTCACCATAGACATTTCCTCTCCCGTGGCCCGCGTGACGGCGCCCTATGACGCCAACAAGAAGGGCATTCGGCAGATAAACGCCGTAACCGGCACGGCGTTGGACAACTTCACCAATTCGGACGTTTACCTGGCCATGCAGCAGCAGGGCAGTCCCCCGCTGTGGTTCAATGGCACCGACTTCCTCTCCCCCGGCGTGACCCCCGTCTGGATCTCCATGAAGACCAACGGTACGCTGTCGCCCAATGCCACGAGCTGGGCCTATGCGCCGGCCAACCTGGACCTGCGTTTCGTGGCAGGCACTAACGGTATGAAATACCTGCTGCTTACCAAGGCGCTGGACGTGGCCGGCAACATGCAGGATATTTTCCAGACGGACATTTCCTCCGTGGTCATCAACATAGACAAGTTGGCGCCTTCCTCGGTCTTCACCTTCCCGCTTGACGACCACGACGGGTTCAACGGCCGCTACAAGTCGGCTAACGTCGGCAAGGCCGCCACCAGTACCCGTCTCTACGGCGTTGCTTCCGACAGCGCCTACACCCAGAATAACGCCGGGGTCATAGACGGGACTATCCGCCTCAGCTATCTGTCGGGGACTACCACCTTCTATTGGCAGCCGTCCGCCTTTACCAGCGCTATTTCTTCGGAAACTGCCTGGCAGCCGGTTTCAGTGTCTTACGTGGGCCCGGACTGGAGCTGGGTGTACCTCAACGATATAACCTGGGCCGGGGACCGCGAGTATAAGATAGAGATCAAGGCCATGGACGACGCCCGCCTCGCCGACGATTCCGGAGCCGGCAACTGGGAGGATCCTCAGACCCATGGCGTGAACGTTAACCATATCATCGTGGACGACACCCCGCCCACCGTCACAATAACGACGCCCACCGCTACCGCCGTGCGCAGCCTGCCGGGTTTCGGCGGCAATGCCAACGCGGACGTGGCGGGGCTCGACCGGGTGGAGGTCATGATCTCTACCGGGACAGGCGGCTCCACCCGTTACTGGAACGGCACCGGCTGGCAGACCACGGCCTGGCCCGCGGTCAACTCCACTAAACTGGGCCCGACCTCCTGGTACTATACCCTCTCCCCGGCCGCTCTCAAGGACGACGTGGTCTATACCCTGGTGGCCAGGGCGGTGGACTACGCCGGCAATGTTTCCAGTGTTTACTCCACTTATACTGTCACGTATGACATAACGGGGCCGTTGGTCTCGTTGGGTTTCCCGCTCAACGCCGCCACCTATTCCCAGATCCTCCTTTCCACCCCGATGGCCGGTACCGCCACCAATAACCAGACCGCCGCCTATAGCGGCCCCAGTACGGTTTCCGTGGCCGTCAGCGACCTGGTGAACGGCACCTGCTTCGATGGCGTTACTTTTATCGGCTGCACCGAGAGCGTCTGGCTGGCCGCCCAGGGTACGGTGGCCAACTGGACCTACACCGACAAGGACATTTCCTTCGTCAGCGACCACAGTTACAAGTTCGAGGCGCGCTCGGCCGACGACGCCGGCAACTATTCCGGTGTGGCCTCGGTCACCACCAAGTTCGACCTGGATATCCCCACCGCTACGGTCACCAGTCCCATGACGGAGTACGTCAGGACCCTGCCGTTGATACTCGGTACGGCCCAGGACGAGCGCAACGGCGTGCGCACCTACGAGGCCGGCCTGGGCACCTACACGGTCAAGGTGGCGGTCCGCCTGGTGGGCGGCAACTGGTGGAACGGCGCCGACGCCTTCAACAATGCCAACCCCGTGTGGTACGAGACCGCCGTCGACACCGCCGCCTACGGCGCCGGCCAGCCCGTGGTGGACTGGCAGTACACCGTACCCGCCAATATCCAGGGCGTCATGGCCGGCCTGAGCGGCTCCGCGCCCTACCTGCGCAGCTACCTG
>Ga0074197_1001253_pt1 | contig 22535 bp, 26 predicted proteins | sample EPASupsiteSAE305_FD_64526 | JGI IMG/M metagenome (GOLD analysis project Ga0074197, IMG submission 64526) | Bioremediated contaminated groundwater microbial communities from EPA Superfund site, New Mexico - SAE3-05 reassembly with SPADES | ecosystem: Environmental > Aquatic > Deep subsurface >...
TGGTTTACCCATTGTCTGGCCGAAGCCAACGCACGGTGACCCGAATAGTCCGGAGGTTAAGGCTGGCAATTTGAAACCTTGGCGAACGGCGGCAGAGATCATCGACTGGTCTAAGCCATGCCCAAGTATCTTTGACCGGAAGAAGCCATTAGCTGAAAACACAATGCAGCGGATAACTAAAGGAATTTCGAAGTTCTTTATCAATAATCCGGAACCGTTCATTATCAATTATAAATTTGAAAATGAACCGGAACCCATAGGCCGCCCTTTAAGCACGATAACATCAATAAACGGTCATTATGTTGTTGCCCCGTTTCTAACTCAATACCACCAGGAAACGGCCTGTAACGAAACAAGGGGTCAGGCATTAGATAGGCCGCTACTCACAGTTGATAGTTCACCAAGATATGGGTTGGTTTCGGTTTTCATCTCAAAATATTATGGCACTGGCGAAGGAAGTAAATTAACAGAGCCCTTGCACACTGTAACAACCAAGGACCGGAACGCTCTTATCGTCAGTCATTTGGTCAAGATGAAAGGCACAAATATAGGGCAGAAGATGATGGAGCCAGTACAAACGATTACGGCGGGCGGATTACATTTCGGCGAAGTTAGAACAGTTTTAACGAAAGTCAGCGACAACCAAGATTTAGGACATTGGCCGCAAGTCAGGGAAATGCTCAATAAGTACTGCGGTTATAGCATTGCCAGTGATGAAATTCTGCTATTGGGCATCGACGGAGGTTTGTATTACATCTCAGACATTGGCATGAGAATGCTTGAACCGCGCGAACTATTCAATGCCCAGGGATTTCCTCCGGACTACATCATTGATCGGGATGTGGAAGGGAAAAGCTATCCGAAGGCAGCCCAGGTTGCGCGTTGCGGAAATGCTGTACCGCCACCGTTTGCTGAACATCTTGTTCGGGCGAATTTGCCGGAGCTGTGCGGTATCGAGGAACCAATTCCATACAAGCAGATGAGTTTGTTCTAATAAGGGAGGGACTAAAGTGGCGCGAATGCCTTGGCTCAAACATAATGCCTGGGCAGAAGCTGTTGGTGCCGGTGCCGGAGATAAGAGATTAGGAGGAATAAACGTGGAAAAGCCGATTAGGCTAACAACCGAGGAAGTCAGAGAAATTCTTGAAGGTAAGGAGGTATCCAATGATGAGAGAGATTGAATTTAGGGGGAAAGTGTTAAATTCTGGCCAATAGGTGTACAGATTTTTAGTTGTCACGGGAGAACATCACTATATACTTACGGGCCTGATTGATATCATGGGTCTTTACCCAGTATTTGAAAAATATGAGGTTATCCCTGAAACCGTTGGGCAACTTGCCGATACCCCTGACAAGCATAGTAGAAAAGTATACGAGGGAGATATCGTTAAGTGGACTTCGCTTTATATTAAGGGCGAAGCAATAGGTGTAGTAACGTTTTTTGATTCTTGTTGGTTTATCCAAGGTGAAAAACACAATGGGCGGCTCAACGATTGCCTTACATGCGAGGTCATCGGCAACATCCACGACAACCCTGAACTCTTAAAGGAGGTCTAACCCATGTCCCACTACGCCATATCAACCCGGTGATACTCTCTGGGCGCGAGAAACGTTTATGAAAAATGCACCAGGGGGAATAAAGTTAATTGAGAGAATAACGGTCAATTCATAAGAAGTAATAACGACAGCAGATTTCTAATTTTAGTTTTAAAATTCGGGAACCTGCTACTCTCAAAAATGAGACTATTCTTGTTTTATACAATATATTAGTTTACTATAAGTATTAGGGGTGAAGATAAATGGATTATCCTGAATATAATATTCTTCGACTATACCAAGAAGGGAATAGGATTATGTTAACAGTGGGCACAGAAATAAATCAAATAACTGGAACATTAACTAAAGATCATCTTTTTATCTTAAGGGAAAAAATTAGTGATATTTTGGAGCCGAATCGAAGTCTTGAAAAACATCTTTATGAACTTAAAAAATTTAAACGCCAAGTATTTGTAAATTATAAGAAAGCTGTTGATCCAAATGAGAAAGATAAAAGACTAGCTCTTTATATTGAGTCAAAAAACCTTGTAAGAGAAATTGAATTGCAATTAGGAAGAGAGGACTAAATTATGGTTAATAATGTTATTTTTCAAGTATATGTTGGACACCCGGAATTAAAAAATGCCATAATAAAATACTGCAGTGACAAAAATATGTCGGTGAGCGAATGTATAATGAAAATTTGGCAACAAATGATAGACAGTCAGAATTTTTTAATGTCAACTAACACAATACATTATGATAGTCAGGGGTTATCTAATAGCCGAGATAAACAAATAGCCAAAATGTTAACCTTATCTATGCCTTATCATTTTATTAATGAAATTGATATTTTGATTAGTAAGCTCAAAAAACCCGAAACTAAAATAAATAGAAGCCTGTTTACCCAGGAAGGTATAAAGAGATATTTAGAACCGGAACTTATTATGCAGGGTTATTTAGTTAGTACTATTTTTAAAAACCGTGCGAATGCAACCAAGAATTTAGAACATCTTCGGAATGAACTTAAATTATCTAAAATTGAATTCCAAAAAAAATATTTGGTCATTGAAGGATTCCAACTAATTAGTTATCCACAATATTGTGCTATTGTAAATAAAGGGAAGGGGAATATTGATAGAATATTAGATATAATTACGGATACATTTGGACTGGATAAACAAGCTTTTTATGACGACCCGGGAATTTTTAATGAGTATATAAAGGAAGCTTTATAGGGTCTTCGTTGAGGAGGGGAATTGTATGAAAAGGTTATTAAAATTTATTTTGTTTGTGGTGGTTTTTATAACGATTCTTAACTTGGGAACTTTGGCGTGGGTTTCTTTATCTGTGGTTATGCCAGCACTAAGCGATACAGAAATAACCTTTTTTAGTCTTGTCACAGGTGATATAACGGATAATGATCGTAAAAAACTTGAGGACCAGATTTCTGAAAAAGGAGCAGAACAGGGGCAAAAAGCAGCCTCGAGTATTTCTGAGTTCCTTGCTAATTTATTTCCTGTTTCATATACCCAAACTACCATCGAACAAACTGATTTAGAAAGTCTAACGCTGGATCAAGCAGTACAAGAGGGAATCGATCAAGGATTAAAGAACGCGGAAAATTTAGAGGAACAGTTACAGGAGATAAGAAAACAAACCTTAGTGCAACCTGCCGCTGAATAATAACCTATAAATAAATGTTTATATATTCATTTGTTTATATGTTTATAGATAGGTTTATTTATTCCAAAAAGAATTATTTATGTTTGGTGAAGGGGACCCCGGCGTTTATTACGCCGGGGTTTTTATAAGGATCTTCGGAGGATGGCCTAAGCGAGACCCAAGAGAAGACACCGGCAAACCTCGTTGACCACAAAGAACAGCAGTAAGGATCTTCGGAGGATGGCCTAAGCGAGACCCAAGAGAAGACACCGGCAAACCTCGTTGACCACAAAGAGCAGCAGTAAGGATCTTCGGAGGATGGCCCGAGCGAGACCCAAGAGAAGACACCGGCAAACCTCGTTGACCACAAAGAGCAGCAGTAAGATACCGAAGGCAGGATAAGGGCGGTGCAAAATTGCACACAGATTACTGGCAAAGCCAGTAACATTAATACATTAGGTAGTGGTGTAAAAAGATTAATTTAGGTTGACATGTGGTGTATATTAACCTAAAATTATAATATAAGCATTATTATGAGTATTAATAACGTGGTGTAAAATGATTTTAATTAAGGAGAAATCGCAATGCCTTATAAACGCTATAGTATTTCAATAGATGAACAAACTTCCTTGGCAATAAATACTATCGTAGAAAACACAGGTAAGTCTGAAGCAGAAGTAACCAGGGAATTAATAAAAAAAGGGTTAGCAAATAATTGGGTAGATGAAAGTGAAGATATAATAGCTAGCATCGTAAGACAACAAATGGAAGTTGTACTTAAGCCGCATATTGAAAGACTGGCTAAATTATCTAGTAAGTCAGGTCATATGAGTGCAACAGCAGCCTTTTTGAATGTTCAGGCATTAATGGATCTTGTTCCGGATGAACGAAGAAGAAATACTCTGGAAATGTATGAATCCGCCCGTAAAAAAGCAGCAGCATATATGAAAACAAAAACAGAAGATTGGGATAATGAAAATTTAAATCTTAAATAGTTAATATAAACCTATAAATATATAAACTAATCTATAAACCTATAAACCTATAAACAAATAAACAAATAAAATTAAAAAATGGGAGATGATTAAATGATTAAAAAATTTTCTGAGGAAAAAATTGAAAAAGCCTTAGCTAATACTAAGGCATCTTTTGCTATGGAGGGCTTTGAGATACCGAACGATGTTTCAGATGTTATTAAAAGAAGATTTCTGGGTGAATTATCAGAAGAAGAGACCTTATCTTATCTCAAGGAGCGTAAGGGCGAATGAAAAGCTATTGTTATGATGAAACTGATGTGCTGATTAACAAATTTGATATTCGAGATAAAAATGAGCTTCACATTAAGGAACGAGATTTTTCCAGCTATAGATCTGTTGAGCTAGAGCTGAACCCCTTAAAGGGTGAATTTAACATTCAACACTTACAGGGTATTCATAGACATCTTTTCCAAGATGTCTATGAATGGGCGGGTCAGTTCCGTACAATTGATATTGCAAAAGATAATAGCGTTTTTGCTTTGAATCATTTACTGGTGCCATTAGTTAAGGATCTCTTTGCAAAACTAAAACACGAAAATTTTCTTAAAGATCTTGACATTGACAAATTTTCAGACCGACTTACTTATTATGCTTCGGAAATAAATGCTTTTCATCCTTTCAGAGAGGGGAATGGAAGAACAACTCGTGAATTCTTAAGGTGTTTAGCTGCCGATGCCGGTTATACCATAAATTATTCGCAAATGGATAAATCTGAACTCTATCAAGCATTTGTCAATTCATTCAATGAAAATAATCACGACTTAAAAAGGATTTTTAAGGAACATATTGTGGATTCTATTGTTCGCCATTATCACGAAGAGGTTCCACAAATTATACATGCTTCTGAATCCCTTTTAAATAATTTAAATAAGGTTAAATTGATGTTTTCTGATGATAATACTTTTTGTTCATATAAACAAATACAAAAGCTTTACAAAGATTTAGGTTCAAAAATTGATACAGGAGAATTAAGACCCGATAATGAGCAATTTAAGGTATTATCCGATACGGTGATTGAAATTAGAAAACTCCAAAGCCAAACTCCACAAATAGAATCAAAAGTTGAACTATCTCGTAATCAATTAAAGAACATGATGGAACCGGAACTTTGACTATAATTATTGACATGAGGATGATGCTGAAATGAGCAGGGTTATATATAAACAAACCTTTAAACATCCCAATTTTAAAGATACTATGTCCAAAAATATAAGTCATGTTAATTATATTGCTACTAGGTCCGGAGTAGATAAGACTTTAACTGAAGCTGATTTATTTAAAGAATTGGGAAAAGGCGCGGAACAGATAGCTGCGTCTTTAACTAGCGATGAACAAACATATCTTAAGTACATAAATGAACGTCCAAGATCACATGGTTTGTTTGATGCTGAAGGCGTTGCTGATCCGCAACAAGTACAAGAAGAAATTGCCCAGGTTCAAAGTTATGTATGGCGCGGCATTATTTCCTTGAAAGAAGAAGACGCCAAAGAACTGGGTTATCTAAATAAAGAACAGTGGCAGAATATGTTGCGTAAAAAGATGCCGGATATAGCTGCCGAAATGGGAATAAAAATTACTAACTTTCAATGGGTGGGGGCCGTACATATGGAAAAAGGTCATCCCCATACCCATGTTATGTTTTGGGAAAAGGAACCAGAAAGATTAGTTGGCGTTGTTGCAAAAAACAACTTAAACAATATTCGTAAAGCATTAACGGACGAAGTATTTGAAGAAGAGCGTTTTCAGCTTCTGAATGAAAAAAATGTTATGCGTGATCTTATTAGAGACTTGGCAAAAAACGATATAAGCCAAATAACTGGATTAATTAAAGATATTAAAATGGCCGGCAAAGATCTTAGTTTAATCGGCATAACAGATCGTGAAGGAATTGCACCACATCTTTACAATGATGAAGAAAAATATTTAATTGAGAAAATAAAAAACCTGGCCGATATGATGCCGGGAAAAGGTCGAATAGCACTTAAATTTATGCCAGAAAATATAAAAGAAGAGGTACAGGCTATTGCGGATTATTTATTAGCACAACCTGAGTTGGGAGCATCACTGGCCCAAAACTTACAGGCTACTGAAGCTTTAACCAGGCTTTATACCGGCAAAGATGATGCTGTCGAGAAAGCTAGGGAGAACGCTTATCAGGATATTCGAGACCGGCTCTGTCAAATTATTTTAAGGGGAGCTACAGAAAGCAAAAAAGATAATTTTTTGTTTGTTAATCAAGAAAAAGCAGATCGGGCGGTAGAGTTTATTAAAGGCCTTAATCGGCAAATCAATCTTATTTCGGAACAGACTAAAGTTTTGACCGAAATTATTACTGTCTTGGATCGGACCGGTCACGCTGATCAGGAGATATTTAAACACTTGCAGAATTATGTTATTAACGAAAATATTCACTTGTCTCAGGAAGCTCTTAAAAATCTTATTCAAAACCGGGAAAAAGGAGAAGCCGGGCGTGACATTAATGTTTTTGATTCGTCTAAAAAATTAAAGTTTTATTTAACTGGTCTAAAGCTGGCCGGTTATAGTGACCAAGAAGCTTTACAGTGTTTAAAGGACATGATAGGACGAAATAGTCAGGCCTTAACTAGCCGATTAGATCAGTTAAAAGAAAATGGCTTGTTAAAAACCTCTGGAGGGGAAGAATGGTACCATCTAACCAATAAAGGAATAGATGAGCTGCTAAAAATAAAAGATTTGGACCGGGCAGAAAAAGCGATTTTTAAAGTTATGGAAACAACACAAGAAGAAGGACAAAAACTAGATTTTGATAAGCTGTTAAAATACAAGGGGATTACGGAAAATCTGCGCGATGCTTACCCGGCAGATTTTGTAATTAGTCGGTTTGATATCGTAATTCGAGAAATGTTTGGAGAAGATAATCGGCTTACACTTAAGGATATGGAAAATGCCATATATGTTAAGTATAGTACTCCGGAAATTACAAATGAAAAAGTTAATCATATAACTGACGGAGAATTAGTCGGTAAAGAATTTGAAATTTATAAAAACCGGCTGGATAAATTAACGATCAATGGGTTGGTCTCATTTGACAAAAACACAGGAACTTATTCTTTTACAAAAAAAGGCACGGACGCTTTACATGATGTACCAGCCGGTATTCAGTTTACCAAGTATGATGCAACTGTAACATTGGGCTATATTGACAAAGCAAATGGTATTTTAACTAATGATCAGCTGCGGGCATTTATTGAAAAAAATACTAATCCCAAACAAATGGATAAAGAATTTGCTAATGTTATAAGGCGATTGAACGGACTTAAAAAGTTGGGTTATCTGGAAGGTCAGTATGGGGAATATAAGATAACGATTACGGGTGCAGCAAAACGCACCGACGTTTTACAGCCAGAAAAGGCATTACTTAAAGAAAAACTGCAATATCTGGAAAGGTTAGGCTTATTAAATAACACTGGAGAAGGTTACGAACTGACTGAACGTTATATCAAATATATGAAAGATATTACTGCAGCTAAGGAGCTGGATCAGGTACGGACGGGCACTTTTCCGAAGGATATAGCGGTGTTACTGGATCGGACACAAAATAGAATTAATCCGGTAAAATTGGCTAATATCGAAGAAAGATTGGCTACGGAAAAATATCTAAATGGCAGCTCTGTGGAAATGAAAACAGACTACCAGAGCATACGAACAGCTGCCGGTATTCAAGATTCTGCGGCAAAAACTATTAATACCTTGGCTATTACACTAATGGTTTCCGGATTAAGTAAGGAAGAAGCAGCAACGATTATTCACGAATGGAATACCCGGACTAACAGTGGTTTGGACCCGGCACAGCTCGATAAGATCATTGAAAAAGTAAGTGACACTGTACAAGAAGATCGTCTTTGGGGCCGTACAACAATTATTTCCGTTAAAGATTGGAAATCCATGTTTGAGTCATTTGGCCTTGGGCAAAAAGAAATGCCAAAATGGATCTATCAGGGTGAGAACTGGAAATCATTAAATGGCCTTAATGTAGCATCTCTGGTCAATAATATTTGGAAAAGTGCATGGGGAGAGCTTCAGAAACAGCGCCTACAAACTGAGGCTCAGGCCGAAATGTTAAAAAAACAGCTTGATAAACAAACTGCCTTACAAAATAAAAAGGCCATGATGGACGAAATTAAAAAGAATCAAGATCGAAGTAGTTTATATCGGGAAGATGAACTTGAAAGATAATAAAGGGGGGTTATGTGTTGCCAAAACTATATAATAAGAAAATGAAAAGAACAACTTTTGTCCGGATTATAATTGTTGTCATAATCATTCTATTAGACATATTTGTGTTGCCTTGGGTGTTAAAATTTCCGGTTTTTCTGGTTCAAGATTTCATTATGGCTCCACAAAAATGGATTGATTATGGACTATTAAGGGCCATGATGGATGTATTTACTGATGAAAAATTTCGTAGCGTATATTTATTTATGCAGCTGCCAGTAATAGCTTTAATTGTGGCCGTTACCTGGGATGTTTCGAAGTTGAAAAAGAAAAACAGAATTACTGACGGAGTAGGCGGCCCGGAACCGGCGGGCATGGGGCAGCATGGAACAAGCCGATGGCAAGATGAGTATGAAATGGATGAATCGGCTGATGTTTGGTATACAGATATGCCGTTGGAAAAGGCCGGCATTATACTCGGTATGGAAAAGGCCAGAAATGGCAAAGAAAAAGTGTGGCTCAACAATGAAGATTTGCACGCAAAAATTATCGGGTCCACCAGATCAGGTAAAACAAGAAAAATAATTATACCAACTATCTGGGGTTTAGCTAAAGCCGGTGAAAGCATGGTTGTCGGAGATCCTAAAGGGGAATTATATATTTCCACTAAAGATTACCTGGAAAAACAGGGGTATAATGTTATTGCATTAAATTTGCGTGAACCATTAAAAGGCAACCAGTGGAATATGTTAGATCTGGTTAATAAGGCAGTTGACGAAGGTAATATTTCAAAAGCTTCGGAATTGGCCTGGAATATTGCCCACACAATCGTTAAACAAAATTCGGGGGGGTCAAATGATGCCCCGGTTTGGGAAAACGGTGAAGAAAGTACAATCGCTGCTTTAGTTTTATTAACCGTTCTAAACAGCGAATTTAAACATCAAAGACACATGACAACCGTTTATTATTTGTTAGCCGAATATGGACAACCTGTTATCTTGCCAAATGGTATGGAGTTTGTTCCTTTACTTGATTACATAAGCAAGTTACCGGTAAAACACCCTGCCAAAGCTGCTTTCGCAACCGCCTCCATTGCCCCCTATAAAATGAGGGCTAGCTTTTTTACCACGGCTCTGTCTGATTTAAAACTCTTCAGTGATCAAAATATTTCAGATATGACAAGCAAACAGGATCATGATCTTGAGAAAATAGGAGTAGAAAAAACGGCTGTTTTTCTTATTATTCCAGATGAAGTGACCACTAGAAATGTTTTGGCAACGCTTTATATCGATCAGGTATATCAAACCATGGTTGGTTTGGCAAATGTAAGAGGAGGAAAAATACCAAGGCGGGTAAATTTCATATTAGACGAGTTTGGTAATCTTCCCCCTATACCCAATTTCGATAGTAAATTAACGGTTGCTGGTGGTCGTAATATAAGATTTATTATCGCTATTCAAGGTCTTGCGCAACTTAATAAGCTTTATGGTAAAAATGCTCAAACCATATCTGGTAATTGTCATAATTGGATTTATTTAAAAACAGCTGATGTGGAAACGGCCAAGCTTATTAGTGAAAAAACTGGTAAATATACAGTTCAAACTGAAAACTCAAGCAGTTCTGTTCAGTCAAGAGGTCACAGCTTGAGCCATGGAGTAGGCTTAACGGGAAGGGCATTACTTCTTCCAGACGAGGTTTTAAGATGGAATGTTGATGAAAGTCTCGTGTTGCCAATGAGTCATTTCCCAGCAAGATATTCTTTGCCAGATCTCTCGTTGTGGAAAGCAAATAAGGAATTGGGGTTTGTTAATACCGGAAACATTGATGAAGACAAGGAAATAAATCGACAGATAATTCAAAAACGCTGGGAGGAAACGCCATCCAGAAGACTTGAAGAGGCAAAAATATGGCTGCCAGATTTATTCCAAAGTGATAATGCTGTTGATACCCCCTTGAGGGAAGATATCGTTATTGAGAAAGAAGAAAAGGAAGAAAATGAATCAATGGACTCTAAAAACATTTCTTTTTTATAAAATACCTTTGGGTTTTATAATATCAATATTATTCTATAACTATATTGTATTATTGATATTTACTTTAGTTGGGCTTGGTAATATAATAAGGGTAAAACGGTGTAAATATTTTCAAGCCCTTAAAGAGAGAGGAGGGAACTGTAACTGGTTAGTGCCTATGTTTGTTTAAATAAATTTAGGGGGTTGTAAAGATAGATGAAAAAATGTACAAAGAAGCTATTATTTTCAGCTATGAAGAAATGCGAAAAGGCCTATAACACACTAATTTTAACTCTTGGGTCAATGTTTATGTTTTCAAGTCCTGTATATGCGGATCAGCCTAAATTAGTTAGTGGAACGGTAGCCTTATTCCAGGCAGCTACAACTTGGTTGCTCGTAATTATTCCTGTTGGCGCAGGTTTTATGTTGGGTTATCAGGCTTTATTAAAGTCAATGACCGATGATCATGCTGTTGTCGCTGAAAAAAACAAATTTATGAAAAATGTACTTATTGGTGCCATTATTGCAGAAACGGCTAGCGGGTTAGTAGTACTAGTATTGAGTTTTTATTCTTAATTCACCAGGATGCTTTTATTATACAATTCACTGATAGGACGCTTTTCATGGGCGTCTTATCTTATATAGAAAGGAGGTTTTAAAGGGATGTTTAACTTAGGGGATGCAATTGGTGAAGCGATTAATTCCTTTTTTTCAAATCTTTTTAATGATTTAATTTCTAGTTTCGCTAATACTCTTGCAAATATATGGAGTACGTCTTTAAATGTCCTTAGTTTGCCGCTGGTTAAAAATGGAATCGTATATGCACAGGCATTAGCCTTCACCTTACTGGTGCTTAAAGTAATGAACGAAGCTTTTCAGACCTATATCTTATATCAAAATGGTGACTCTGACGCTGATCCAAGTGGACTGTTAATCCGAACTGCTCAAGCAGTTGCTATAATTGCCGCCTTACCTTGGATCGTTTTACAAATCTTTACCCTTGGGACCAAAGTAGCTAGTGATGTTGCTAGTTTGGGGACAGGTAAAACGGGTATTGCAGATTGGGCTTTTCTGCTTAGCACAGGCGGCGGTTTAGTCCTTATATTGTTCGGCTTAATAGTTGTTATAAGCTTCTTAATAATTGCTATTCAGTCTACTATAAGAGGTGCAGAATTAGCCCTAATGGCTGTTTTGGGACCTATTATGGCATTAAATTTAACTGCTAATAACCGCAGCATGTGGAGTGCCTGGTTAAGACAAGTAATAATCATCTGTGTTTCACAAGCAGTACAAATTTTTATGCTGCAAGGGGCCTTATCAATGTTAACGAGCCAGGTTGTAAGTTCGGAAGGGCGTCTATATGTTTTTGGTTGGTTATGGGTTACGATAAAATCCCCAAAATATATACAGCAAATTGTCTACTCGACGGGCTTAGGAGCTGCTGTTGGAGGAACAACAAGACAAGCTGGCAGTGTAGTTATCATGCGTAAAATGATGGCTATGAAATAAGGAGAATTCAAAATGGAGGCAATAAGTTATTTGTCTAATTGGATAACCTGGCTGCTTGTAATCATTCCGGTGGGGGCAATATTTATGGTTACTTATCAAGCCACAAGAAAATCTCTAACCGATGATCCAGATACAATAGGTGATTGTGAGGTAAAAATAAAAAACACCATAAAAGGAGCCATTATAGGCATGAGTATAAGTGGTTTTATTACAATCCTAAAATCATTTTATGTGTAGAGAGGTTAAGTGCCATGGATGAACAAGAAAAAAAGATTACACAGTACCTTATACCTGCCAATGTTTCTACCAAATTTGAATTTTTCGCAGGTTTTGGTTGGTATGAACTTAAAATTGTGGGTATCGCTTTAGCGATAGGTGTCTTAATATTTTTTGGACTGGGTTTACCTAAAAAAACCGTATATGTTGATGTTAATGGTTCCATCATAAATAATTCAGAAGCAATTACTAGTATCGGAGATCTTACTGAAAAAAGAGTTCCCATTATTTCACCATTAGTTAGATCCTTTGCCATAATCATTCCTGGGGCAAGTGCTTTTTTTCTTGTAAAAAAAGATCCTTCCACCGGAATGAGTCTTATTAGCACAGTAAAGGGGTTACAGGAATTTAAGAGAAGACAAAAACTGTATTTATATAAATACGGATCGGGGGCAGATAATTCGCTATGAAAAAATTAAAAGATAAAAAGAAAGAGGTTGTTTCTCAAGAAGAACTTATTCAACAAAAAAAGGAAAAAACAGCTCAACAGTGGATTCCTATTGCTGATATTGAAGGCCCCGTAGTTTACAGAAAAGATAATTTGCTCATTGCTATGTTAAGGGTGTTACCGGAAAATTTAGACTTGCTTTCGGATAAAGAAAAAAAACGCCGGGTTGATGCCCTGGCAGAACAACTAAATGGAGAAACCGAAGATAGCCAAATATTCTGCATCGGACGGCCGGTGGACCTTAATAATTATTTGGATTGGCTACAAGACAAAGCCAAAATGGAACAGGACTTTACCAGAAAGACGGTTTTGAAGGGATATATTCAACAGGCGTCTCAAATGGCTAGTAATGGTGAAACAACAGAAAGAAGATTTTACTTTGTTATATGGAAACAGGCGGGGGATAAAGCGGAAATCGACTTGCTTAATAGAATTAATGACTTACAGATAAAGCTATCTCAAGCCGAATTAATCACCTCTATATGTCATGAAGATGAATTAATAGATCTTTACTCATTATTTGTCAATCCAGTTCAGGCAGGCTTTGAACGGCCTGAATTACAACTTGCTTTACCACCACTTTTAGTATAGGAGGTTTAAAATGGCTACAAAGAAAATTAAAACAAGGTCAATAAATAACCATATAGTGGACGCTATTACCCCTATGGCCATCGAATTTCATCCAACAGATTTTTGGTTTGGAGAAAATTTGAGTAGGGTTATCCTTATTACTCATTATCCTCCAAGGGTTAAAATCGGTTGGCTTTCACGAATCGCTAATATGGAAGGGGTAACTTGTTCGATTCATATGACACCGACAAATCCCGGTAAACTCATTGAAAATATAAATAAATCTATCGGAGAATTGGGTGGAAAAATCAATGCCGGTGGATCAAGGTTAATGATGCAAAGGGCGGAGCAGCAATATAAAGATGCAGATAAATTATTACAAAAAATTGACCAGGAACAAGAAAATGTATTTTATGTAACAATTGCTATAATGATTATTGCAAGAGATAAGGAAAATTTAGATAGAAAAACTAAAAAGGTTGAAAGTGCTTTAGCCGGTTCAAAAATGAGAGGCAGAACGGCAATGTTTAAACAAGAAGAAGCCCTTCACGCTGTTTCCCCTTACGGCCACTGTCCTCAAGCGATTAAAGATATTGCCAGCCGTAATATGCCGGTAAGTACGGTAGCTGGGGCCTTTCCTTTCATGAGTTCGGGGTTAAATGACGGTACCGGTTATATTTTCGGAAAGGATAATGCTGGGGGGATAGTTTTAATAGATCCATGGTTGCGGGGCGGTGATCGCACTAATTCAAATTGGACAATATTGGGGCTTCCGGGAGTTGGTAAATCCACGGCCGTCAAACATATTATTTTGAATGAATATGCTCAAGGAACGAAAATAATTATTTTAGATCCTGAACGTGAGTATAGGGATCTTTGCAAAAATTTAGACGGCCAATGGATTGATTGCGGCGGAGGTAAAGGGGGACGAATTAATCCTCTTCAGGTAAAAGATGTTCCACTAGATAGCGATGATGAAGAAGAAAGTGATTTGTTATATAAAGATGAAGGGCATGGTATGGGACCTTTGGCCTTACACTTTCAAACTCTTCGTACATTTTTCAGGCTATATTCCAAAGATTTAGATTCGATAGATATGGCTTATTTAGAAGAAATATTAGAAGAGCTTTATGCTAAACATAATATTAATTGGGATACTGTTACTTCCAAAATTCCAAATGAACAATATCCTATACTAGAAGAACTATATTCTCTGGTATGTGAAAAAAGGGATCAATCTGGTTTATTAGAGAAGAAACAAGATCGCCTAGACAAGATTGCAGCTCTTTTAAGAAGTATGGCGGTTGGTGCAGACGCTGCACTGTGGAATGGTCATACGGCACTTAAGGCTAATTCGGATTTTATCGTTTTAGATACGCACAATTTAATTGAAGCTGATGAAACAGTCCAACGTACACAGTATTTTAATATTTTAACTTGGGCCTGGCAGCAAATTTCTTCGGATAGGCAAGAGAAAATCTTATTTGTTGTAGATGAAGGTTATTTAATTGTAGATCCTGATGTTCCTCAAGGTATTAAATTTGCTAAAAATGTTAGTAAGCGAATCCGAAAATATATGGGAGGATTGTTATTTATTTCTCATTCAGCCGTAGATTTTCTTGATCCGGCAGTAAGACGGTATGGACAAGCCCTTTTAGATAATCCCTGTTATAAATTTTTTATGGGTGCTGATGGTAAGGCATTGGAAGAACTTACGGAGCTCATGAATCTTACTGAAGCCGAACAAGAATTACTTGCCAAGAAAAGACGTGGCCACGGTTTGCTTATTGCCGGTTCTAAACGTCTCCATGCCAAGGTTGAACTTGCTGATCATGAATTACAGTTGTTTGGTAAAGGTGGGGGAAATTAAGTTTATCAAATCGAGGTGATTAATTTATGGCCGCACCGGCAGCACTTACAACGGTAGCAAAAAAATTGATATTGGACGCCTTAATTGATCCCGAAAAAACACTGAAATTGGTTTTACTAATAATACTTATTCCTCTCCTAATACTATTACTCATTTTTACAATACCAATTGCATTGATCACCAGTGTTCCGGTAATTTTATTAGAAGGGAATACCAATACCGGATTAACTAATGAACAGCTGGCCGTGGTGGGGATCTATCAGGACGCTCCAAATGCCATTAATGAGTCTAATCTAATCTGGATAGAAGAACAAAAAGAGGCTTATGTCGGCTATGATGATATTATCGTCACCTATAATTATGACTTAACTTGGCAGCATTTAATGGCGATAGATTCAGTTAAATTGAACCAAAATTTTACCAACGTAGATAGAGAAAGTGTTCTAGGTCTAGGTGAAAAGTTTCTGCAAAGAAATGTCTCTACGGAAACTTACCAGGTAAAAGAAATAAAAACAAAATACTATATAGATCCGGATGGCACAGTCCATTCTGAATCATATACGAAAACGGTTACAAAGGATCGAGCCAGGATTAATGTAACAACCAAGACTTTTGATGAAGTTCTAAAGGAATTAAATTTTAATGCTTATGAAACGGATCTGATTAAAAATATTTATGACACCATAATAAGTTCTGATATCGAAGGAAATCTCAATATTTATGACGATATAGACTTAAGTAATCTAAAAGAATATCCTCCTGGGACAGCAAATATCCCTTATTTCAACCAAGCAGATAAACGCTGGGGATATTATGACTACGGTACTACTGGGACTATTGCTTCCTCTGGATGCGGCCCAACGGCACTGGCAATGGTTGTGGCCGGCCTAACAGGACGAGAGGATATTAACCCGAAAAGCGTGGCTGATTGGTCAGTAGCTAACGGATACAGGGCTGAAGGAGCAGGCTCATATTGGAGTCTAATGACAGACGGTGGCCAAAACTACGGTCTGCAAGTTGAAACTGTAAGTAGAATGAATCCGGAACGAATAGTGCAGGCATTAAGTCAGGGTTATCCGGTTATCGCCTCAATGGGCAGAGGACACTTTACAAATGGTGGACATTTTATTGTTTTAAGAGGTATCACAGATGATGGAAAAATACTTGTTTATGATCCTGCAAGTGTATCAAGATCCCAGCAAGAATGGGATTTATCAATCATAATGAACGAAAGTTCAACAAGTGGGGGCGTTAACGGGAGTCCGTTCTGGATCTTCATGCCATAAGGAGGACCGCATGAAAAAGCCTTTTGTTTGGTTACTATTAGTCTTATTAGCAGGGGGGTTAACACTCTTTTTGCCATACTTTCTATCAGATCATAATAGTAAAGTAGCGGAACTACAAAGAGAAGAACAGCTTAAAAATATGGAGTCAAATACAGATACAATTGATAATCCAGAAATTCCGTATCAAGATAGGCAGCCGGAGATTTACGACTTAAATCAGATGTATTTCAGTGGCATAGAAGTATTGTATGAATATCTAACATTTGCTCAGGTAGAAGAGATTAAACAAAGAATACAAGCTTATACCCATCAATTTATAAGTGAGAATTTGTTAGATTGCAGCGTAAAAACAGATAGCGTTAAGAAACTAGATAACACCCTTGTTTTTGAGCTAACCATGACGGACGTTAAGAAATTTGAAGTTCAGGTTATTACGGATTCGAATGGCAATTTACTTGATGTTATTATCTATCATAGTCTTTAGCCTCTGGTGAATTTATTACATGGGCGTTATTACGCCCATGTATAGTTGAAGGTTTCGCCAGTTTTGTGTTGTAAAGGAGATGAATCATATAATGTATGGGGTAATATGTTCTCCAAAATTTTGGCCGGAAATAAATGATGTTATAGCCTTAAAAGGAGAACAGGCACTTTATAAAACAGTAGATGTAGACATAGATATATTAGCCGAAATCGAAAAAGTTAGCCGTATTGCTATTAGGTATTTGATAATAGATATATCGGCTGCCGAAGATCAGAAAACTCTATTAAAAGCTATTAAAACTTACAGAATTCTAAGTGACCGAACTCAAATTATTGTTATTGCTCCTAATTGTAGTCGGGGCAGTGATTTGCTGCATAAATTAGTACTAATGGGGATTTATGATATTATTGCTGTCCCTGAAAATGTCGAAGAATTTGATATACAGCCTGTGTTAAAGGATGTACTGGAAACCCCTTTAACATACAAAAAGGCAGTTAAGTGGCTTCTTGATAGTGATTTTACAGAAAATTCCCAAGATGATGTTCTTGAAAAGGGAAAAAATAAAACTAAAGAAATAATGAAAAATGAGCCAATTGTGCGTAGAGGTTTAAAAGATACAATTATGTCATGGGGTTGGGATGGGACAGGAAAAAGTTTTTTCTTATCAAATCTGGCTGTTCTTTTAGCAAAAAATGGTGCCAAAGTTGCTTTAATTGAGGGTAATTTAATCAACAAGGAATTAATAACATTTTTTAAGATTGAGAAAAACCAAGACGGTCTTATGTCTTTATTGAGTCAAAATAAAAGTGCTTTAGAATACGCTATAACCCCAATTAAAAACCTTTATGTATATACTTTGCCTCCTTATGCTGACTTGGATTCAAGTCTTTTTGATTTATCCGTTATACAAGACAAACTGCATGATAAGGTTGATTTCATTTTAGTTGATAATGGTGCCGGCCTTAATGATACCTTTCTAAACAACGTTAAATACGCAACAAAAGTTTATATGGTCATAACTCCGAATATTGCTAAATTAATATCTCTTAGCCAAATAATTGGTTCTATGTTTAACCGGGGAATTAATTTAAATAAATTCGAAGCTGTATTAAACCAATATAGTCCTACCAGGGAAATTGATACCGAATCTATTAATACGATTCTGAATCAATTTGGTTCACAAGCAAATATCTTTTCTGATAGTTCTATTAATATTGCTGCCACAATACCTCCTCTATACCCAATGGCATTTGAATCCCATGCTATTGGGAAACCCTTAGCAATGGGATTTAAAGAAGATCTCATTGAAAAATCATTAGATCCATTAGTTAGTTCTCTGTGGTTGAAAAAAAGTTCTCCTAAGGGCCTTATGTCTTTTTTAAAAAGATAACTAAAAATTTTTAGAATAACTCATTTTTGGCTTGAAATCATTATAAATGATAATGTATAATTATATTATAGTATTAATATAGGAATATGAACGAACAAATGGGTGGTGGCATTTTTGACTGGACGTGTTTTTATGATTAAACAGGATCTTTTAAACGGTATGTCTGTATCGGACATTTCTTTAAAGTATGGGGTTACTACCAGTGCAATATATCAAGTTGCTAAAAGATATTCAATTACCCTTCCCCTTTTAAAAAATGTTTCGCAGGAAGAAAAGAAGGCAAAAAAGAAAATTGCTGATGCGAACAGGTATAATAAAGAGAAAGAGAATAAGTTAAATCGGCCAGATATTCCGATGCCCCAATTACCCGTAGTTGCCACAAAGTTTGGTGCCTTAAGTTCTCTAAATACAGCCTGGATAATAAACCAAGGGTATAAAAAGACTTCGGTAAATGACTTTGGAAAAACACAACGCAGATACGGTTTACATACGGGTTAAAGGTAACTGCACCGTATTAAGAGTTGTCAAAAGGACAACCAATTTTCTATGCCCCAAACCATTCACCTTAAAATTAAAACAATTCTCCACTCTTCGTTTCTTTTCGACAATAATAGTTGCCTTTTATGCTTTTAAGAGATGATTTTTTATTGACTAAAAAACAATTAGCGTGGAGAATATAACTGGTAGAATAATTAAGAGAAAGATTCGGGGGAATATTATGGTTAAGCCCCAAACGTTGCAACAATCGCAACTGTTATCAAATATTGCCAAAGAGACGGGACTGCCGATTGCTACGGTTAGAAAGGTTCTAGATCACTATGAAAAAGAAGCTAAAAACGAAATAATGAATGGGAAAAAGGTGCCCCTTCCCGGGGCTATGGGTTACATATCTTTGGCTCTTACAACGTCTAAAACTAGAAAAGCTTATCTGGATCTTACTGCTTGTGAAGTAACAATTGAACCTAAGCTGCGTACTGTTGCAGGTTTCTCTAAGCCTTGGAGAGAATTCATAAAGTATGATATAAGGGCTGCCGGTCTTATAAAAGAATTAGTTAATAAGAAAAAAGACGAAGAATAAATCGGTTACTCGGATTTTATGGTGGAAAGCTAAAAATGGATAACCAAAAAAGTAAATTTATGTTTGCGATTTTGAGGAAGGGTGAAAAAAATGGATAAAGGAACAAAATTGGTGTTATCCTTTTCTATAATAACGTTAATTATAACATATCTTGTTGGATATATTAGTAAATATATGAACAACTTGAGCCTTGCAATCACTGTATTACTTGGAGGGATAGCAGTTAATTATTTAGCTCATAGTTTGATTTATAGGTACCTTACGAAGCATAACTATGCTCATTTAATCAGAGGTGTCGGACAATCTAGCGCTCTTAAATTAGTGTTATCTAAAAAGAAATAATTGCACTTTCCAAGGATTTTATTCAATAACTGAATTAGTCAACTGGAAATTATTTTGGTGTATTCCACCACAAAATCCGAAAAGCCAATAAATCTATCCTCGCCAATGGCGGGGTTTTTCTTTTAAGTGATAGATGTTTTTAAGGAGAGTGATGGTTATCAGTTCTAATTTGCATCAATTAGCCCCAGAAATTTATTTGAATCTTATTTTGAGTAAACAAATTCCAACAAAGGTGGCTATACAACCTATTTATGATTTAAAATCAAATGTGGTTTACGGGTATGAGGTTTTAGCACGATGGCAAAATATTCGTCCTGATATAATTTTTGAGGTAGCACACAAAATGCAGGCTGTAGACGAGTTGGAACACCTAATTTTAGCAGAAATCCCTTCTCTTAGTGAACAAATTAAAGAAAAACTGTTTATCAATATTTATCCAACCATGCCCAATCCATACGCTTGGGGTTTTTTGAAGGCATATGATGTTATTTTAGAAATTACAGAAGCAGCGGAAATATCCTATGTGGGTATAGAGACCTTAAAAGAATTTGGTTTTACTTTGGCTTTAGATGATATTGGTACTGGTTTTGCAGCTTTTGAAGTTCTCACAAGGTTACAGCCGGACTATTTAAAAATTGATAAAAGTCTAACGCAGTCAATAAATATTAAGGCTCGTAACAGCCTTATTAAAGCATTTATAGATCATGCTGAAAGGGTAGATGCCAAAGTAATAATAGAGGGCATAGAAACGAAAGAGCAACTATTCGCTGTAAAATCTTTGGGTGCTCACTATGGCCAGGGTTATTTATTAGGGATACCTAAAATAGTAAGAGGGTGATATTGTGATAAACGTATTTATTTTGGTCGGAATTACAATTGCCCTGGCATTAATTCCTTTGATTTTAAATCGCAATAATACGTAAAGGAGAAGGGCTATGTTTCATAAATTAAAGTGGAGTTTTTGGGTTGGCTTGTTATTAAGTGTTATTGGGGTTATGGGGATGTTTTCTGCATGGTTTTATTTTAATCAAACAGAAGACGTGCCGTATGTAAAAACATACGTTCCTGCTGGTAAAATTATTGATAATAACAATATAGTTTATCGCAAGATACGAATTCAAGATCTTCCTAAAGATTATTTAACTCCTTCAGACTTTGAGTTTAATACTTATCGAGCTGTAGACGGTATTGCCGTAACTGATCCAATTACGGAAGAAAAGGTTACGGATCAGCAACCCCTTATTATTGATTCTAACCAGGTTATTGTAAGTTATACTTTCTCAAACACTGGTTTATTATCTTTTATTAATCCCGGTGATAGAATTACGATTATTGATGATTCTAAGATATTGTCAGACGTTTTAGTGCTTGGGAAGGCAGATAAAGAAGCAAATATCATATCATTGTTGCCGGCTTTACAGGGTTCGGATAAAACACAAGCTGAGGGGCTGCTATCTTCAACGCTGACTTCTCAGCAAACATCGCCGCCTTCGGCATTATTGCTGCTTTTATCAATTGAAGATGTTCAAGAATTGCAGAAAATGTCTGATCCCATCGTAACACTTCATTCCAGACCACTTTTAACCCAAACGGGGGAGGAATAAAAATGTCTACTGTTTGGACTGTTTTAAGCCCCGGTAGCCCAGGCAAAACTTCTTTGGTAATTAATTTGGGGGTTTTATATGCTAAAAGATATCCGGATCAAAAGGTTGTTATTGTGGATTTTTCATTCCAGAAACCGGATATAGCGCCATTTTTGGATTTAACTTCTTTAATAAATAAACACTCTCTAAAAACCTTGGATGATTTATACCCATTGCTTTCAGGCTTTCAAACCATCGTTTTAAATGATTTTTTATCTACTCCGTTTTTAGATTTGCCAAATTTTTATGTAATCCCGGGTTTTTCTCAAACCAAAACACATAATCAATTAAGCCGTGAACAATGGTCTTATTTTTTTGCAGAATTGGGTAAGCTTGCGGACCTTCTTATATTTGATACTGATAGGGATTTTCAACATCCTGGTTTCCAGTACTTATTAGGGGAAACCGATACCTTTTTATTGGCCATTGAAGCAGATCCATTGTTAACTAAACACGTGCTTGACTTATTTAATTATCTGTCTAAAAAGGGCCGATCGATGGACATTAGGGTTGTCCAGCTGCGTAATGTTGTGGGACAAGCATATGGCCAAGAACACATTGCTCAAGTTTTAGAACATGAAGTTGATTTTTTGATTCCTAACATTTCTCGCAGGGAATATGAAAAGCAAGTTTATAATGCTAAACCCATAGCCTTTTCGGTAAAACATGCTTATACCGTCGCATTAATCGAAATGCTCTCGAAGATGCTTGATGGTTTTAATAATAATGTTCTTGATTCAAGGAGGGAATTATGGAATACACTTATTCAACGCTTTTTCAAGAAGTCTCAGAATACTTAACAAGGCCAGAATACAACATAAGCTACACAAAAGCTTTGGATTATAAAGATGTTGACGCTCTCGAAGCTCAAGAAACTTGCCGAACAGCTATTCAACATTATCTCTCAAAAACAAAAGGTATTCCTCAACAATTTCTTAACGCAGAAACCGCTGAAAAACTCTACAATGACATTATTGCCTGGGGACCGATTACTTCCTTTATTTTAAACGGGGCAAAAGAGGGTATATCTGAAATAAGAGTTTATGGGCCTAATGACATATCTCTTCAACAGCATGGTCAGTGGAGAAGATTGGATAACATTGCTTTTTATTCATCTGAATATCTAGAACGTGTTAAAGAACGTATTTTGACCTACTCAGATATAGGAATGTCCGATATGAATGGATTTACAGAT
>Ga0074197_1001254_pt1 | contig 22518 bp, 22 predicted proteins | sample EPASupsiteSAE305_FD_64526 | JGI IMG/M metagenome (GOLD analysis project Ga0074197, IMG submission 64526) | Bioremediated contaminated groundwater microbial communities from EPA Superfund site, New Mexico - SAE3-05 reassembly with SPADES | ecosystem: Environmental > Aquatic > Deep subsurface >...
ACTCCGGCAGCAGGCTTGCCAGATCCGCCTCCACCACACCGGGGCGGTAGCTTGAGCAGTATCCGCCGGTGCCCTGGCCGATAAAGGCCAGCAGGTTCTGGACCGGGGCGCGGTAACCGCCCCCACCGGCTGCAAAGGCCGTACGTTCCCACTGCTGCTGAAAACGGACCCCGGCCAGCGGATCTTTTCCGTCAAAATCCTCCGGCCTGACATTGACCACTAAAGCACTGTTGGCAAGGCCGGAATCCCGCCCCAGATTGCTCATGCCGTTGACCACCACCATCCCTGCCTCTGAAGAACTGGCAACCACCAGGCCGCCCGGGCACATACAGAAGGAGTAACAGCTGCGTCGGGTCAGGTCGTTATTATAGGTCAGGGCATAGTCTGCCTTGGGCAGGGCGGGGTGGGGCTTGCCATACTGGATCCGGTCGATCAGCCCCTGGGGATGCTCCACCCGCAGGCCGATGGCAAACGGCTTGGCCTCCATCACCAGATTCTGACGGGACAGCATGGCATAGGTATCTCTGGCACTGTGGCCGATGGCCAACACCAGATGCCTGCAGGCAAGCTCATCCACCTGGTTGCTGCGTACGGCTCGAAGCTGGCCGTTGCTGCAGACCAGCCCGGTCAGGCAGGTGGAGAAACGGAGATCAGCACCGCGTTCCAACAGACCGGCCCGCAGGGTGGCAACAACACGGCGCAGATGGTCCGTGCCGACGTGAGGCTTGGCCTGATAGCGGATCTCCGGCGGCGCACCAAAACGGATCAGCTGGCCCAGCACCCAGCCGGTGTTGGGGTCGCGCAGGCGGCAGGTCAGTTTACCGTCTGAAAAGGTACCGGCGCCACCTTCGCCAAACTGGACATTGCTTTCTGTATCAAGCTGTCCGTCCCGCCAGAAGCGGGCCACATCCTTTACCCGTTCCTCAACCAGCTTGCCCCGTTCAAGGATGGTCACAGGGATGCCGAAGGCTGCCAGCCGAAGGGCACAGAACAGCCCGGCCGGTCCCATGCCGACAATCACAACCGGATCAGTGCTGCTACGCTTGGTAAAAATCTGAGGAGTCTCAATTGGAAGCTGCTCAAGGTTGGGCGTGCCTTGGTGACGTTTCCAGAAACCAGCCTCGTCGGCCAGGTTGAAACTAACGGTGTAGACCAGCAGAACCCTGGGCTTTTTACGGGCATCAACCCCTTTGCGCAGGATACGGAACTGCTGTAAGACACCAGGATCAAGACCAAAGGACCGCGCTGTCAGGGCGATCAGACGGCCTTCATCCTCGCCTGGCTGGAGGGTAAGATTACGAAAAAGAAACGGCATGGTATCAGTTGAGGGTGGCCTGGGTCTTGGCGCGTTCGATCAGTTGTTCAACCAGAATCACGATATCCAGTGGCGCAGTGGATTTGGGAATATGGAAACGGGCCCCCATTTCAGGGGTTTCATGTTCGTGGGGTCCTTCCTGAAACATGGAGGTCAGCAGGATGATGATCGGCTGCCGCTCACCAGCCACCCGGTTGATCTCCATACAGGTGCTGACCCCGCCCATACGGGGCATGACCAGATCAGAGATAACCACGTCAGGAAACGTTTCAAGGTAGAGCTTTACCCCTTCAATACCATCGCTGGCAACAAAGACCGTGAACCCGTTTTCCCTGAAGGCATCCGAGAGAATCCGCTGGAAAAAGGGATCATCATCAATAATCAGTATGTTGGCGCCAGATCTTGTCATAGATTATCACTTCAGTCGCTACTTCTGCTCTCTGGGGATGGTTACCAGAAATGTGGTGCCCTGTGGCGATGTCTGCTCAACCTTGACATCACCATGGTAGAGCCGGGCGATACGGCGTGCAACCGGCAGACCGATGCCGGTACCCCGGCTTTTGGTTGAAAAAAATGGTTTGAAGATGGCATCCAGGTGGTCCGCTGCGATCCCGCTGCCATTGTCTGAAACACGGACCTCAATCAAGCCTTCCGGGCAGCTGATCTGAACCGAAAGCTGTCCACCCTGTGGCAGTTCTTCTACCGCATTGATCAACAGGTTGGTAAAAATCTGTTCCAGCTCGGTCCGGTCAGCCTTGATTGGCGGGGCCGATTCCTGACAGGTGAACTGCACCTGAATCTGGCGGGCTTCTATCTGTGGAGAAAATATCGCCAGGGCATCCTGCACCACCTGGTCCAGACGGATATCATCCACCACCAGCCGGGTCCGGTTGGCCGCATCAACCAGCTTGCGGATGATGCCGTCAATCCGGTCCACCTCTTTCAGTATCTTGCCAAGGTAGTCGCCCACCTCAACCTCTTCGACCCCCTGCCCAAGCAGCTGGGTAAAGAGTGAGATGGAGTTGAGCGGATTGCGAATCTCATGGGCCATACCGGCAGCCAGATACCCCAGCGCAGCCAGCTTCTCGGTCTGAGCTATCTCCGACTGGGCCCGGTGCAGCGCCTCGGTCCGTTCCTGAACCCTGGTCTGTAGTTCACGGTTCCAGGTCTCAATCTCAAGCAACAGATGTTCACGCTCAGCCTGCAGCGCCTTGTTGGCCAACTCAATCTCACGCAGTTTAAGCACGGTATCAAGACGTTCAAGCAAGGCACGGGTATCAAACGGCTTGAGCAGATATTCCGAGGCTCCTGCCTTCATCAGCTCTACTGCCAGCTCTTCATTACCCCTGCCGGTGACCATAACAACATAGCTGGAGGGATGGTGGCTCTTGATCTCCAAGAGCACCGAAAGACCGTCTCGATCAGGCAACTGGTAATCCATCAACACCAATTCCGGCTGATGTTCTGTCAGTTGCGCCAAACCAGCTGCAGCGGTTCCGGCAGTCAACACCCGATACCCGCGACGTTGCAGAATGATACTCAGCAGATTTTGAATTGCTGTATCGTCATCGACAATCAGTACTGTTGTCGATGATGCATCAGAGTTCATAGCGTTACCGCTCGTCTGTACAATTCGGGACTATGGTGCGGCTACAGGAAGGCGGATGGTCATCACCGGGCAGGGGGCGCTGCGTACCACCCGTTCTGCAGTACTGCCAAAGATCAGATGATCCAGACCGGTACGACCATGGGTACCGATGATGATCAACGAGCTTTCCTGTTCAGTGGCAACCCGGATGATCTCTTCATAGGGGACACCGGCAACCACCGATGTTTCAAAGGCGCTGAACTCTTTCAGGTTTTCGTTGCAGAACGTCTCCATCATCCTGACTGCACCGGCCTCAATCTCTTGTTCAAGTTGCTCAAAGGAGATATGAGGCACATAAAAACCACGCATATCAACCGGTTCATTAATAACATGCAGTACCAGTAGTGAGGAGTTAAAGGTCTGGGCCAGGCTGACGGCATATTCACAGGCAACTTCTGAGTAATCAGAGAAGTCGGTTGCCAACAGGATTTTTTCAAAACGTTTCATCTGTAGTTCTCCTCTCACGATGCAGCAGGGGGCGGAAACATCTTACCCATCACCTTCCGTAATTCTTCCAGCCTGAGTGGTTTGTTCAGGTACTCAAAAGCTCCCAGGTTTAATGCCTCAAGATAGGATTCAACCTCACCAAAGGCGGTAATCATGATCACATTACTGGCGGGATACTCGCGGTTTAACTCGCGCAGAAAGACAAGACCATTCATCTCCGGCATATTCAGATCGGTAATAATCAGTTCCGCCGGGTTGTTTCTCAGGCAGCTGAGTGCCTCCAGGCCGTTTGCTGCGGTATTGACTTCATATCCTTCGCGGCTCAGCAGACGTGTCAGGGCGAGACGGGTGTTTTCCTCGTCATCAACCACCAGAATTCTTTTGAGCTGTTCAGCCACGCCACACCCCTGCTCCCAAAATACCAACCGGAGATAAGTCTAGCACGGCGTCACGGTCTGTCAAGGCAGTCAAGCCAACCTTTACATTACAGGGATCTTGGCGTCCGCTACTGCTTGATCCCGTTTGCATCAAGGATGATATAGGCGGGCTTACCTGCAGGGACCTGCAGCTTGATCGGCTTACCGTTCAGCTCAATATCAACACTGCCGGCATCTGTCAGGTCCAGTGCAATGGTACGGCTTGCCTTCCACTCAATCAGGTCTCCACTGGTCAAGTCATATCCCTGGGAAGCGGCATCATCTATAACAACAGATAGCGAGCTGTTGCGATTTACTTTCATTCTGATCATAAAGCCGTCACGAGGTTTGTGGGGTAGTACTATCGGCTCTACCGGCTTCTCCAGCACAGGCTCTTTCTGCCCTGCTCCATCAGCGGGAGCAGCCTTTGCACTGGAATGCACCGGCTGAACAGCAGTGGGAGCTGCGGCCACCGGAATTTCCTGCACTGGCTGCTGAACTGCCAACGGTTTTGGTCGTTTTAACGGGGGTGGCGCCATGATGATGGCAGATATAATCAGGCCGCCCAGCAACACCGCAGGCAGGATCAGACGCTGCCAGCTAAAACCACCCACTGCCTGACGCATCTGTTCGGTTTTCTGTGGTTCAGCCGGAAAGGTATTTTCCTGCTGGGCTGCCAGTTGGAGCAGCTCCTCTGCCTGCAAGCCAAGATAGGTTGCATAGGTTTTCAGGAAGCCTTTCAGATAGGCCGGACTGGGAAGATCCTGAAAGCGGTTGTCCTCCAGTGCCCGCAGATAGTTTTTACCTATCTTGGTCGCTTCAGCTGCCTCTTCAATCGAAATATGGCTGAATTCGCGACAACGGCGGAGAATTGAACCGGCCGAGTGCGTTTCAACTCCAGAAGTGGCTGCCTGGTGATCATGTTCCACGAATAGGCTCCTACCTGAGCAGGTCGATATAACCCATTGCAGTGTGGCCGATTTCAGAATCAGGTGAAATCCTGACCACTTCCTTAAAGGCTGCCTTGGCAGCAGCCAACTGGCTTTGCTTCATTAACGCCAACCCCAGATGGAAAAACGCCTGGTTGTAATCGGGGGCAATCTCAATCGCCCGACGGTATTCATCAATAGCCTGCTGCGTTTTGCCCTGGGCAAACAGAACACGTCCGGTGGTTACCCTGATCATCGGATTGCGCGGATCTGTAGCACGGACAATCTGCAATTCAGCCAGGGCAGCGTTGTAATCTCCCTTGCCAAGGTAGGCCAAAGAAAGATTGATCAAGGCATGGTCATGGCGGGGATAAAAAAGGTCGTCCTTGACTGCCTTGAACTGCTGGATAGCATTATCCCAGCGGCTGGTTTCAAGATAGAGTACACCAAGGTCATTACGTGCATCGGAGTAGTTGGGCCGCAGGGTCAAGGCCCGCAAAAAACGCTGTTCAGCAAGATCAAGCCGCCGCTTGCCGGTCAGAGCCCGCCCCAGATTGTATTGCAGCTCTGCATTATTGGGATCAAGCTTTTCCGCTTCCGTTAAATCGGTCAACGCTGCGGTGTAGTTACGCTCCTCAAGGTATGAAACACCCATCTGGTAGTGATACGAGCCGGGACGCCCGCTTGACGAGGTGGCAGCACACCCGGTTAGTGTTGATACAACCACCAGAGCTGTCAGCAAGGTTCCGTAATGCATGGGGACTCCTTGTAATGGGTTAAAAACACGTAACATGCTGTAAAAACTACCAGACAACCGCATGCTTGTCAATTAAACCCCAGATCCCGGAAACTGGTCAGCCCCTTGAAGCTGCGATAACGGGCCTCAATCTCCGGATAGGTCAAACGCTTCATCCGATTCAGGCTAAAATCCTCCACGTTGAAGGAGGCCATCACCGAACCGAAAACAAGTGCCTGCCGGATCCCCTCTTCAGAAAGATCACCGGTATTGGCCAGATAGCCCATGAACCCGCCGGCAAAGGTATCGCCAGCGCCAGTCGGGTCAAAGACCTCTTCCAGGGGCCAGGCCGGGGCGGCAAAGACCGTATCGGCAGTAAACATCAGCACACCGTACTCACCCCGCTTTACCACCAGACGCTTGCAGCCCTGGTTAATCATCTGACGGGCCGCCTTGACCAGGTTCGCCTCACCGGTCAGCATGCGGGCCTCCCCCTCGTTAATCACCACAATATCAACCCGCCGCATGACCTCTTTCAACGCCTCCGGTTTGGAGGAGATCCAGAAGTTCATGCTGTCACAGGCGGTCAGGCGGGGGGTTTCCACCTGATCCAGCACCTGCAGCTGCAGTTCAGGATCAATATTGGCCAAAAAAAGAACATCCGTAGTGCGGTAGTCTGCTGGCAATTCCGGTTTAAAATCCAGCAGCACATTCAACTGGGTGTCAAGGGTCTGGGCCTCATTCAGGTCATAACCGTACTTACCGGACCAGTGAAAGGTCTTGCCCGAAATCCGCTGCAAGCCCTGCAGATCAATCTCCCGCGACTTGAGAAAGCTGACATGCTCTTCAGGGAAGTCTTCACCCACCACCGCCACCAGCGAGACATCACTGAAGAAGCTGGCCGAGGTGGAAAAATAGGTGGCAGAGCCGCCCAGGACATTCTCTCCCTTGCCAAAGGGGGTCTCTACCGTATCAAAGGCAACCGTACCAACAACAACAATACCCATTATATAGCTCCTTAGTTCAGATACTTGGAAACAATCGGACCGAGCTTGGCAACGGTGGCAGCCGGAATCATGGAACGATCAGTAATAATAGCGCTCGCCAGGGCACTGCCGCAGCAACAGCTCTGCTCAAGCAGCGTAGCGTCATACATGAGTTGCCGGATGATCGCCTTGGACATAACCACATTTTTGTGCATGACCTCCAAAATCGCCTCCACCGTGACATCATCATGGGAATCATGCCAGCAGTCATAATCGGTAGAGAGTGCGATAACACCGTAGCAGAGCTCAGCCTCACGGGCCAGCTTGGCCTCGGTCAGGTTGGTCATACCGATGATATCCCCTCCCATACTGCGGTAGAGGTATGATTCAGCGCGGGTGGAGAAGGCAGGTCCCTCCATACAGATATAGGTGCCACCCTTGTGGGTCACGGCACCGGCAGTTTGGGCGGCCCGGAACAACTTGCCGGCCAGACAGGAACAGACAGGATCGGCAAAACCGACGTGGGCCACAATCCCGTTTCCGAAAAAGGTGGCATCCCTGACCCCTTTGGTACGATCAATAAACTGGTCTGGGATCACAATATGCCCCGGCACAATCGCCTCCTTCAGGCTACCCACCGCAGAGACCGAGATGATCCGCTGCACCCCCAGCTGCTTCATGCCATAGATGTTGGCCCGGTAGTTGACCTCCGATGGCAACAGGCGATGCCCGCGACCGTGACGGGGCAGAAAGGCCATCTTTACTCCGTTCAAAATGCCGGTTATATACGCATCTGAAGGCGCACCAAAGGGTGTCTCCAGGACAACTTCCTCAACCTGCTCCAACCCTTCCATCTCATACAGCCCACTGCCGCCAATCACGCCAATCATTCCGGTGTCCCTTCTTCCTGCTCATTTTCCTGATCTTTTTCCTGCTGTTCACGCTGTTTTTTCCGCAACAATTTCTCTGCCACCATGGCTGCTGAGGCCTCACGCTGCGCACGCAACAGATCGCTGCCGGTATGGGCTGTACTGGCACCCATACAGAAAAAAACTGGGGGATCGTGCTCTGAGGCACGGGCAACCGCCGCCCTGAAGCGGATCAACCCGACAGCCGTCTGCTGCTCATCCAGTCCCGGCAGCAGGATTGCAAAGCCGTCACCTCCGGTACGGGAGACCAAGTCTTCGGCCCGGAACCCCTCCTTCAGCAGACGGGCAGCCTTCATCAGGATCAGGTCCCCACGTTCCCGGCCCTGTTCATCATTGGTCAGTTGCAGGTTATCAAGGGAAGCGATCACCACACTGACCGGAAAGCGTCGGCCACGGGAAAGCCGCTCAAATTCCGTATCAAAGTAGGCCCGGTTATACAGACCGGTCATCGGGTCATGGACCGTCAGATAGGCCAGTTGCTTCTCCCTCTGGCGTCGCTCCGAGACATCATGCCCCACACTCAGAATTTCCGCCTGACCCTTTTCATCATAGGCAGGCGAATTATTCCAGGCCACCCAGATCCGACTGCCGTCCCAACAGATGGTTTCATGTTCCGAGGTACGGAACTGCTCCGGGTTGGCACCGATTTCCGCAATTAACTGCCGCAGGCTCTGTCCGGTACTTTCCACCTCCGGCACAATGGTACCCACCAGATGCCGACCCACCAGTTCTTCAGGCAGAAAACCGAAGAATTCACAGGTGTGGGAGTTGGCAAAGGTGATAATACCGTCACTGGTCCAGCGCAGAATAAAGCTGGTGGAACGTTCCACCAGCTCACGGTAGTTACGCTCAGAAAGCCGCATCCGCTCTTCAATCCGTACCCGGTCAGATACGTTGCGGGTCACCCCCTGAAAGCCTGTCAAGTCACCTGCCTCATCCCGAATGGCAGCAATCGCGACCTCTGCAGGGACAAACTGACCTGCCTTCGTAAGAATCATGATCTCCAACAGACGGTTACCAGGCTTCTTGCCTGTCTGCTCATCAGCCAGCCTGGCCGCAAGCCGCCCCATTACAAAATCACGGGATGCCGGAGACAGCAGCTCCGGCAACCGATGCCCTAACAGTTCTTCAGGGGTGTAGCCGAATTGCGTTGCCACTGCGTTATTCAGGTAGACAAAATGCAGGTCACTATCTGTCTGCCAGATCACATCCGGGCTGTTTTCAACAAGGTTTCGGTAGAGGGAGCAGGGTTCGGAATGCATGTCACACCTCGCAGGCGGTTGCCACAAAACGACAGGTTCGGGCACCACTGGCCCAACAATCCACCTCACGCACCACAAAGGGGCGTCCGTTGTAACTCTCCAGCAGGGCAGCGATAAACCCTTCGTCATAGGTGCAGATAGTACTGTCCTGACGCGGCAGGCCTGAGCAATCCAGATCCTCTGAAACCGTCACCACAAACCGACCGTCAATCAGGTTTGCCTCTTCAATGGCCAGAATCCCGATCCCCAGATCACGCAGAGCCTGGCCAAGCCGCTTGGTGAAGATATGCAGGTCAGCCACCGGCCCGATCAGCTGCTCATAAAAATGTTTACCGGAAAGGTAGCCAGCTTCATATAATATGCTGTCGGCCACAGTTGCGCCATAGTGCCGTTCCAACACCTCCCGCAGGGTAAACTGCATCAGACGGTACGTCTCAACCCGCATCAGCGGCCCCAGGTTCGGGCGGCCGACCTCAAGATTTCCCAGCAGCTCCCAACTGAAGGGATGCGCACACTCAGGTTCAGTCATCGGAGGACTCCAGGGCCGGTTGACAATCCAGCTTTCCCTTCAGCTGACCGCAGGCAGCCGAGATATCACTGCCACGGCTGTCACGGGTGATTACGGTAAAATGGCGGTCCAGCAGATACTTGTGGAATGCGTCCAACGCGGCCCTGGTGGGCGGCCTGAAATCAGCCTTATCATGGGGGTTAAACGGAATCAGGTTGATCTTACAGGGGATATCAGACAAGAGCCGCACCAGCCGTTTGGCATCCTCCGGCGTGTCATTCAACCCACCAAGCAGGACATATTCGATGGTTATCTTGCGTCGTCCCGGCAGGGGATAGTTTTTCAGAGCCGCCAGCAGCGTAGCAATTGGATAGGCCTTGTTGACCGGCATGATCCGGTCCCGCAACTCGTCGGTGGTGGCATTTAACGATACCGCCAGATTGACCGTCACCTCACGCCCCAACCGTTCCAGCTCCGGCACCAGGCCACAGGTGGAAACCGTCACCCGCCGGGAGGAAAGCTGCAGCCCGTTGTCCTCTGCCATAATCTGCAAGGCACTGATAACATTGTCCAGGTTATGCAGCGGCTCACCCATCCCCATCATCACGATGTTGCGCACATCCACATCACGCTTCACCGCCAGAATCTGATTAACGATCTCAGCGGTGGTCAGATTACGGGTCAGATTGAAGGTGCCGGTCAGACAAAAAGCACACTGCATGGCGCATCCGGCCTGGGAGGAAATGCAGAGGGTGTTGCGATCTTCATCAGGGATGATGACTGATTCCACCGCATTGCCGTCTTCAAGCATAAACAGGTACTTGCGGGTCCCGTCGCTGCCCACCTCGATGGTTTCAGGCTCAAGACGACTGATGTAGGCGGTCTGTGCCAGCTGGGTACGCAGCGCCTTGGAGACGTTGGTCATCTCATCAAAGCTGCTGGCATCATGCTGGTACAGCCATTTAAAGATCTGGGTTGCGCGATAGCGTTCTTTGCCCTGCCCCTGAAGAAACTGTTCCAGGGCAGGCAGAGTCAGGTTTTTGAGGTCGGTCAGGAGGGAATTGGGCATAGGTTACACAAAAAAGCGGCCCTGTCACGTTGGTGAAAGGGCCGCTTCCGTTTGGCTAGCCCACCAGCTCGAAGCTGTTGAAGAAATACGGAATTTCAAAGGCTGCGGTCTCCGGTGCATCGGAACCGTGGGATGAGTTCTCTTCGATATTCTTTGCAAACTCCTTGCGGATGGTGCCTGCTTCCGCATTGGCAGGGTTGGTGGCGCCCATCAGAGTCCGCCAGTCAGCAATGGCATTCTCTTTTTGCAGACAGAGCACGATCACCGGTGAACGGGACATGAAGCTGCAGAGGTCGTTGAAGAACGGACGCTCTTTGTGAACATAGTAAAAGCCTTCTGCCTGGGCACGGGAAAGATGAATCTTCTTCATACCAACAATAGCAAAACCGGCTTCTTCAATCTTGGTGATGATCTTGCCTGACAGGCCCCGCTCAACAGCGTCCGGCTTGATGATGGCAAAGGTGCGTTCCATAAACTGTTCTCCTTCGTAATTCAAATGGCAATGAAAGGATGCTCATAGCACGTGACTGCGTGAAATGTCAAGCTGTTACGGGCTATCGGCACGGCACCGGGAAACCTCACAGCGCCCGCTTGAGCAGACTGCAATCTACACCAACAACACGTTAAATGATTGCCAATACAGCCTGTTACGTTCTATGCTGCGATCCATGTCCAAACCAAAATCTGCCACACAAGCAACCAGCTCGCCCCGTCAGGCCGCCTATACCACCTTGCAGCGGCTATCCGGCAGCGACCTGCATGCCGATGATCTGATTGACCAGGAACTGTCCCACAACCAGTTGCAGGGCCCTGATCGCGGCCTGTTTGCCGAACTGGTCTTCGGCGTACTGCGACGCCAGGGGACCCTTGACCACTACCTGAAACAGCTGGTGCAACAACCCCTTGAACGGGTGGAACTGCCGGTCCTGCTGTTGTTACGCCTGGGGCTCTACCAACTGCGCTACCTGGACCGGGTACCCAGCCACGCTGCAGTGCATGCCACCGTAGAACTGACCAATGAAATCCTGCCCCGCGCCAAGGGGTTGATCAACGGCGTCCTGCGCAGCTATCTGCGCCAGCAGGAAACTCTGACACTTCCCGACCCGGCCCAACAACCGGCAGCCTGGCTGTCTGCGGCCTATTCAGTGCCTGGCTGGCTGGCTGAACAGTGGTTGCAGCAGTTCCCCCAAAACGAGGCAGCCGGTCTGGCTGCAGCATCAACAGAGATTCCTCCGTTAACCCTGCGGGTCAACACCCTCAGGATCACCCGCAGCGCCCTGCTGGAACGCTTACAGGCTGCAGAATTTGCTGCAGAAGCGTGCCGGTTTGCGCCAGAAGGGATCCAGATCCTGCAACGCTGCCAGATTACCAGTCTTCCCGGCTTTGCTGAAGGCCTGTTTATGGTGCAGGATGAGGCCTCACAGCTGGTAGCCCACCTGCTGGCTCCCCAAATCGGTGAACAGGTACTTGATATGTGTGCTGCACCTGGCGGTAAAGCCACCCACCTTGCTCAGTTGATGAACGACCAGGGCTGCGTTAACGCAACAGACCTGAACGCCCGCCGTATCCGTCGTATCTGTGAATCCGCGGAACGTCTCGGATTGAATAGTATTCAGGCCGTGGCCGGTGATGCCCTTGGTAACGACTATCTGGAAGGGCTGCAATTTGACCGGATTCTGTTGGATGCCCCCTGTTCCGGCCTGGGTGTCATCCGCCGCAACCCGGAAGCCAAATGGCGCTTGATCCCTACCGAGATCAGCCGCTGTGCTGCCCGCCAACGGTTGTTGATCAATGCAGCAGCTTCCCGGCTTAAGCCGGGTGGTGTGCTGGTCTATGCCACCTGCTCCACTGCAGTGGAAGAAGATGAAGCGGTCATTAAGGATTTTCTTTCACGTAATCCAGAGTTTGTGGTAGAAAATGGCGCTCAGCTCTTTCCTGAATGGGCTGATCTATTTGACAACTCCGGCTATCTGCGTGCCTGGCCTCACCGCCACGGGACCGATGGTTTTTTTGCTGCACGATTAACGAGGATTAACCGATGAAGAAGATAGCACCATCCATACTTTCTGCTGATTTTTCCCGTCTGGGCGATGAGATCCGTGCTGTTGAAGCTGCCGGTGCCGATTACATCCATATTGATGTCATGGATGGTCGCTTTGTGCCAAACATCACCATCGGCCCGTTGGTGGTTGATGCTGTACGCAAGGTTACCAGCCTGCCGCTGGATGTACACCTGATGATTGAAGAGCCGGAACGGTATGTGGAGGATTTTGCCAAGGCCGGTGCCGATATTATTGTGGTGCATGCCGAGGCCTGCCGCCATCTGCACCGGGTGGTGCAGCAGATCAAGGGACTGGGCAAGAAGGCCGGCGTCTCCCTGAACCCTGCCACTCCGTTGAATGTACTGGACTATGTCCTTGAAGAGCTTGATCTGGTGCTGCTGATGACCGTTAACCCCGGTTTTGGCGGGCAGTCCTTTATAGAGGCCTGCATTCCCAAGATTCAGGCCTTGCGCGGCATGCTGGACCGCCGTGGCTGTGAGGCAGAGCTGGAGATAGACGGCGGTGCCAAACCGTCCAATGTAGCCCGGATCGCCCATGCCGGGGCCGATGTTCTGGTGGCTGGTAGCGCCGTATTCGGCAGTAATGATTATGCTGCAACCATTGCTGAAATGAAGCGCCTGATGCAGGAACCTCGCCTGTAAAAAAGGGAGTCTTATGGCTGACAGTGTACTGATCATTGACGATTCTGAAGCTGTCCGGGAGAAGATTATCAAGACTCTGGAGTCACGAGATCTTTTTTCCCGTTTCTATCAGGCTGAAGATGGCCTGGAAGGGTTCAAGAAACTGCTGGCTTCGCCGGTGGATATCATCCTCTGCGACCTTGAAATGCCCCGCATGGATGGCTTCAAGTTCCTGGGCATGATGAAGGGCAGACCGGAGGTGTCCGACACCCCGGTGATCATCCTGACCGGTAATGACGACCGCGAACTGAAGATCAAAGGGCTTGAACAGGGTGCCTGCGACTTCATCACCAAACCGTTTGATCCTGAAGAGCTGGTGGCCCGGATGCGGGTCCACCTCAAGATCAAGCATCTGCAGGATGACCTCAAACGCTCCAATGAACTGTTGCTTGAGCTATCCAATACCGACCACCTGACCGGCCTGTTCAACCGTCGTTTCCTGATGGAGGTTCTGGACAAAGAGGTACAACGAGCGCGGCGCAAGGATGGGCAAGTTGCCTTGTTGCTACTGGATATAGATCACTTTAAACGGGTCAACGACACCCATGGCCATCTACAGGGTGATGTGGTGCTGCAAAAAGTAGCACTGCATATTCAAAAAGAGCTGCGCAGCTATGATACTGCGGCACGCTACGGGGGAGAGGAATTTGTGGCGGTACTGCCGGACACCTCCTTAAAAGAAGCCTTTAACGTGGCAGACCGGATTCGGCTTTCGGTACAGGGGATGCGCTTTGCCGGCTCCCTTGCCAATGAACAGGTCACGGTCAGCCTGGGGGTTGCTCTGTTCCCCTCCCCCTGCTTTGACGATATTGACGGACTCTTGCGGGCTGCCGATGAAGCGCTCTATCAGGCAAAGGAGCGCGGCCGCAACCGGGTCATCATCAGCGATCCCGGCTGTTCGCAGTAAACGATGCACCTACTCTATTTATAGGACCCTCTACGATGTCACGATGCAAACATTCCTTTTTTCTCCTGCTCTCGGCGGCCCTGGCCGCCGTTTTTTTATCCCTGCCGGTCTTTGCGGCAGCAGCACCGTACCAGCTTGCAGCTCCCCCCTTGGGAGAGCGCTGGTTTGCCATCCTGATCGACAATGAACAGGTTGGCTTTTACCGCCAGCAAACCACCGCCCTGCCGGAAGGGGGCTACCGGATTGAAGGTGATGGCAGTGTCAGAATGAAGGTGATGGGCTTTACCAAAGAGTCCAGCTCCCGGGAGATTTATCAGGTTGCACCAAACCTGGCTTTGAAAACCGTAGAGGTTGAACAGACCATCAATGGAAGTAAATCCCGCCTGAGCGGCAAGATGATTCCTGGAGGACTGCAGATTATACGGGAGGCCAACGGTAAAAGCAGCGTAAAAACCCTGAAGGTCAGGTCAGAGCTGTTTCCCGGCCCGACCTTGAACCTGCTACCGCTCTTCAAAGGCACGGCAACGGGGAAAACCCTGCGGGTATTCAGCTTTGACCCTGAAGAACTGGCAATTAAAGAGGTTAAGATCACGGTACGGGGAGAAGAGAAGACGCCCGACGGCCAACCTGCGCTAAAGCTTCGCAACAATCTGTATCCCTTTGTTGATAATGAAATCTGGCTTGACCAGCATGGCAACACCCTGCTGGAATCAGTACGGGACGGCCTGGTGATTACCAAGGCTGAGCCGCCAGAAAAACTGGCTGCCTTTGTCAGCGGCATGGCGCTCTCAAAAAAGGATCTGATCTATGACTTCAGCCTGGTTCGGATCAATCCGCCCCTGAAAAAAGCCCCGGCAAAACTTGCTGGACTGTCTGTTGCCATCACCGGTTACAGCGATCAGATCCCTGTGTTGAGTAACGGCTCGCAACAGGTTGATCGCCAGCAGGGCAGGGTGGTCATTACTACCGGCAACCTGCGTAAGCCAGCTGACGTACTACTCAAACAGCCAGCAGAATCCTACCTGCAGCCATCGGAGGGGATTGAGTCTGCCTCTGCAGAGATTTCAGCCAAGGCCAAGGAGTTGACGAGCAGCTTAAAGACCGATCAGGAGCGGGTTCAGACGCTGACAGCCTGGACTGCCAGCTGGATTGAGGACAGCATTGAAGATGGCGGTAGCGCAGTGGTGGCGCTCAATAAAAAGAAAGGCAACTGCCAGACCCACGCCAAACTGTACACCGCCCTGGCCCGTGCTGCGGGCATCCCGACCCGCTTTGTCTCCGGGTTGGTTTCACAGGACGGTGCCAGTTTTTTATACCACAGCTGGGCAGAAAGCCTGCTGGACGGACGCTGGGTAGCGGTTGACCCCACCTTTAATCAGGTTCCGGCTGACCCGACCCACCTGGCCTTTTTTGAAGGCAACCGGCTGGCTGATCTGGCACCACTGGTGGGGGTGATCGGTAAAATTAAAGTAACCATACTGGAAGAACAGTAGTGGAGACCGGCCGCACCTACTGTGATAACAGCCGCTCAATCTCCTGCTGATCAACACTCTCTATCGGCCCGATAACCCCTAGAAAACGGTTTTCGGGCCGAAACAGTTCTGCTGCCAGCCCCTGCAACTCTGCCGCAGAAACCTGCGCAACCAGCTGCTGGTCATCATCAATACTGCGGGCCACCCCCATCAGGGTGCCCCAGCCAAACCGGATGCCCATCTCGCTGACCGAATCCCGGCTGTAGTCCAGATCTGCCAGGTAGACGGTTCTGACCCGCTCCAACTCCTGTTCCGGTACTAGGGACGCTGCCAGTAGGCGCAGCTCTTCCAGGGTTGCTTTCAGCACCGTTGCCAGATTTTCAGGTGCGGTTGAAAGATCAATGGAAAGGCAACCGGTCTCATCATAACTACCGATTGAAGCATCAACCGAATAGATCAGCCCCAGCCGCTCACGCAACGCCAGATGCAGCCGGGAGCAGCCGCCGCCTGCCAGAATCCTGCGCAACAGCTTCAGGGAGGTCAACTCCGGTGCTGCACGGTGGCAAGAGCGGAACGCAAGCTGCATCGTAATCTGACTATCAGAATCTCTGACAAATCGGCATCTTGGTCCAGCCTCCAGTGGTGTCACAGCCGGTTGTATCACCGGCACGTCTGCCGCCTGCCAGCTCCCCAGAAAACACTCTGTTGCCTCCACAATCCTGCTATGCTGCACAGGACCGGCAGCCACCACCACGGCATTATTAGGGCGATACCAGGTAGCAAGGTGCTGGTGCAGATCAGCCTCGGTTATCCGGGCAATATCCTCCAGACTTCCCACCGTGGACTCCCCCAGCGGATGGTCAGGCCAGAGCATCCGTCCCACCACCACATCAGGGCTGATCTCATCCCCGTCCTGGCTGATATCCTCCAACGCCTCTTCACCGATAATCCGACGCTCTAATTCAATCCCCTCCAAGCGGGGTCGCAACAACATGGAAGCCAGAATTTCAAGTCCCTGGGCCGCAAAACGGGGATGAATCCTGCCATAGTAGCAGGTTGAGTCAGCATCAGTGGCCGCATTGATCCCACCGCCCAGCGATTCAAAGGCAGCCTCGATCTCAAGTGAGCTGGCATACTCTGCTGTGCCACGAAACAGCATATGTTCCAGAAAATGCGATAAGCCGGTCCTGCCCGGTGGATCATTACGCCCCCCAACCTTCAGATAGACTGCCACATCAGCGCTATGCAGATGGGGTAACTCAACGGTAACCACCCGCAGACCATTGGCCAGTGTTGTACAGCTGGGTCTTTTCATCGGTTCTCCAGTGCCTGGCGGATCTCTTCACAGCGCTGGCGGTAGCCTTCTTTTGAAAGGTGGCTCTCTGCATGGGGTTCTGACCAGATCGGCCTGGGCCACAACGGTTCACTGCTGAAGCGCGGCACCAGATGCCAATGGATGTGGGGCACCATATTGCCCAACAGCTCGTAATTGATCTTGTCCGGTTTAAAAAGAGCGGCAAGGGCTGCTGCGGTGCTGGTCACTTCTTCCATCATCCCCTGGCGGGTCTTAAGGTCCAGATCAAACAGCTCGGTAACATGTTGCTTGCTAAACAGCAGACAGTAACCGGGGAAAAACTGATCACGGTTCAGGATCAGGTAGCTGTACTCAAACTCCATAATCCGCAGGTCGGCATCATCATCCCAACGATTGCACATCGGGCAGGTTACACTATTTTCAGAGCTCATTATTTCTCCACAAGGGGTAGTTGCAGGGTAATGGTACAACCAGAGCCGGGACCGGCGCTTTCAGCCTGCACCGTGCCGCCGCAGCCTTCAATAACTGACTGGACAATATACAACCCCAGGCCGGTGCCGCGAATCCGTTCATCCGGCTGCTCTACCCGGTAGAACCGGCGAAAGATCTTACGCAGTTCTTCTACAGCAAGGCCACGACCATGATCTTTTACCGAAATTACAGCCCAGCGGCCTTTGCGGCTCAGCCGCAACTCAAGTTCCGGCACGCCGGGCGAATAGAGCACCGCATTTTCCAACAGATTACGCAGTACTGTGCCCAGCTCATCCGGCTCCACCGCCGCCTTCAGATCAGGTTCAAGCTGCTGTTCAAGCCGGGTACCCGGTGGCAGGCGGTCACGGTTTTCATCCAGATATTTTTGTAAAAAGCCTGAAAGATCAATCACCCGCCGGTCAGCCGGACGTCGACGCTGTTCAATCCGGGCGGCCAGCAGCAGGTTGTCGATCTGGGAATGCAGCCGATGGGTATCATCCAGCATGGTATCCACAAAACTGTCAAGGCGCTCCGGCGAAGGACGTCGCAACTGAATCGTCTCAAGGTGAAGCTGGATTGATGCCAGGGGGGATTTCAGTTCGTGGGTCACCTGGGTGATAAATTCACGTTGTTCCTGATACAACCGCGACTGACGACGCCAGAAGATGAACAACGTATAGACACCAGCCAGAATTGCTGCCAGCAGCAGCAATCCCTGCACCAACGTTGACCAGCCCTCAGTCCGGGCCAAAAGCTCGGGGCTATAGCGACCAGCCAGTTCTTTTAGCTGGCGATGACGGCCCACGAACCAGGTCACCCACAGCACCACCACCACCACCCAGACCAGCTGGATGGCAACCAGTGCAATCACGGGGTTAACTATACGACGAATCAGCTTCATCTGATATGACCGTCTTTCCTGGTTGAATTTGAAACGCCGTTCTGTTATAACCCAGATCCGCTACAGATGACACCACTAACTATGAACAAATAAGGAACAGTAATGGCATCCTACGACTTCACCCGTCTCAGACGTCTCACGATCATCTACAACGTAGTGCAGGTTGGCCTGCTTGGACTGTTGATGTTTATGGCCTACAATTTCATGCTGGCTTTTGCCAAGTACGGTATGTCCGGTTTGTTTGTCAAGAGCTTCATTATGGCGGTGACGGTGCAGCTGATCTGTATGTATCCTGCCTGGTGGCTTGCCGGCAAGGATGTTGAGGTTGAAGTTGAAACAAGCCTTGTGGGAGTTACGCCGGAGCAGTTGGTGGCACTGCGCCGCAGACGGCTGATCGGGGATATCTGGAAACTCTCCGCCCTGGGTGCCTTTGTGGTCTTTGTGTACATGTCACCCAGTGTGGATAAGGGACGCGGGGCATCGTTAATTCTGTCGGTTTCCTACTATTCGTTCCTGCTGGTGGCGCTGACCTATTTCCAATGTTTCAACTTTATTACCAAAAAACGCCGTAAGGAACTTGCCTGAGAACTGACACCATCATCAGTGAAACGGCCCGGTATGCCCCGGGCCGTTTCTGTTTCAGCTAATCATTACCACGGCCATGTCCATGGCCATGTTTTTTGAATTCCTTCCGATCTTCACGTTCTTCCCGTCTTTCTTCTTTACGATGATCCTTCTCATCACGCCACTGTTCTTTTCCCTCTCTGCCGGGCCGGAAATGTTTGCCACGATAGTGATCACGCTTTTCATGATAGGCTCGGTATTCATGATCACGGTAGTAGCGGATCTTTTCCACCTTATATCGTCTGACCGGTGCCGGGAGTTGTTCGTAGCGGGTTACTGCCCAGGGACCGTTATAATGATTGGCCCGATACCAGCGGTTACCCTGAAAGAGGTAATAGACGCCTGAAATAAGAACCATATCATGGGGCATATCCACCCCCACATAGAATCCCAGTGACGACGGAGCCAGAAAAAGCGGTGGAGCATCAAAGACCACCCGGGGCGCAACCACAGCCACATGAGGTGGCGGAGGCGGTGCAGGCACCCCCAGGTTAACATTGACGTTAAAATTGGACTCAGCAGTTCCAAGTGACGGGATTGTCAGAATCGCTGTCAGTACCAGCGCTGTTGTCATACGCATGTGCTGTTTCCTCCATGTAGTAAGATAGTCAGAATAAAGCATATTTAGTGCCATGATTGAAAAAACTGCTCCATCCGGCTGAATACCTCATCCAGCGGAGCGATCAGTTGCGCTGCCTCAGGCAGGGATTTTCTGAAGCGCGCACCATAATTCTTGGTCACCATCCGGCTGTCCAGGATCAGCACGGCTCCCCGGTCTGTCCGGCTACGGATCAGGCGTCCAAAGCCCTGACGCAGCTTCAACACCGCCTGGGGCACTGACATCTCCCGGAACGGGTCACCGCCCAGACTGGTGATCCGCTCAGCCCGGGCCTGCTGGATCGGCTCTGTCGGCACCTGAAACGGTAGCCGGGCAATCACCACCAAGCGCAGGGCATCACCTTTAACATCCACCCCTTCCCAGAAGGAGTCAGTACCAAACAGCACGGCATGCTGTTCCTTGCGGAAACGGGCCAGTAGTTGGTGTCTGCCGCCACCCTCACCCTGCCGCAATACGGTTATTCCCTGATTTTCTAGTTCATTTTTAAGAGCGGCATGGGTCTGGCGCAGCAGGTCAAAGGAGGTAAACAGCACAAAGGCGCCCCCCTGTGAGATGCTGACCGCCCGCAGCACCGCATCAGCCAAAGGCTGGCGAAAGCTATGGCTGGTTGGGTCAGGCAGATCACGGGGAATCGCCACCAATGACTGTTCAGCATAATCAAAAGGTGAAGCTAAGGCCAGCTCCTGCAGCCGCTCCGGCTCCAGCAGATCAAGGCCGGTCCTTCTGCGCAGATAGCCGAATGAACCGCCCACGGTCAGGGTGGCTGAGGTCAGCACCACCGTGGGGATCGGATCAAACAAAGCAGTCTTGATGGTCTCAGCCACATCCAGGGGTGCCACACAGACCGTGGCCTGGCTGCCCCGGCTGGTCTGCTTGGCCTCCAGCCAGCAACAGGCTTCGGGATCATCAGTACAGAACCAGGCCAGTTCACGGCTGATCGCCACTAACCTCTGACCAATGCCAAAGGCATCAGTTAACAGCCCGTTCACCGTCTGCATGACTGTGTCCGGCAGCTTGGCAGCAGCTCGGTCCAGTGCTCCCAGACCGTCAGCCAGTTCCTGTAACTGCTCGCCCAGACGTTTTAAACGGCTCTCCAGCTCATGCCAGAACGGTGTGGCCCGCACCTCAGTTGTAATCCTGCGCTTCAGCTCGCCACCGCGCTGATCATCCCCTCGCTGCATCTCGCCTTGCAGGGCCTGGGCAAGCCAGTCCAGCTCACGATCAACTGCACCTGCCAGCTCATGGACCTGGGGCAGCAGGGCAGCCTCAATCAGGCCGGACAGCTCCTGATACAGGGCATCCAGCTCTTCCGGCAGCTCCTTGCCGATCTTGGTGTTCAGCACGCTCAGGATACCGGCCCTGCCACCAGACGGCGCCAACCGGGACAGCTGCTTCATCAGCCCGGCCCGACTGATCCTGACTGACAGAGCACCGGTGGCAGCCTCTTCCAGGTGGTGGGCCTCATCAATGATCAGACGACTAAAGGGGGGCAGGATGGCAACCGCATCATAGCCGCTCTCACGGCGCAGGGCGATATCAGCCAGCAGCAGGGCATGGTTAACCACCAGTAGTCGGGCAGAAGCAGCATCACGGCGGGCTTTGTAGAAGAAACAGCGGTTAAACTCAGGACAACGGGAACGTCCACACTGGTCTGCCTCGCAACGCAGGTCATCCCAGACCTCCCAGGCAGGATGGAAGGAGAGATCGCTCAGACAGCCACTGCGGGTAATCTCGCTCCAGCTTGCGATGGCCTGCAGCTCCTCTGAGGCGCTGTCCGGGAACAGGGACGGCTCATCCAGTACCCCGCCCAGTTTGCGCAGGCAGAGGTAGTTACCACGTCCCTTGACCAGGCAGGCCGTGAACTCTGTGGCAGCATGGCGCTGCAGCAGGGGGATATCCTTCTTGATCAGCTGTTCCTGCAGATTGATGGTGTTGGTGGAGATCACGACCCGTTGATCATTGCGCATGGCCCAGAGCAGGGCAGGCACCAGATAGGCCAGCGACTTGCCGGTGCCGGTACCGGCCTCGATCAGTGCCACGGTGTTGTCATTAAAGGCGGTTGCCACGCTAAAGGCCATCCGCACCTGTTCATCCCGTTTTTCATACCCCTTCAGGTGCTTGGCCAACATTCCATCCCCGCCAAAGACCTTTTCCAGCTCATCAAAATTGAGCCGTTCGCCGGTGCGGGGGGTATGGGGCGCCACCACCAGATAGCAACGCTGGCAGTCATTGTCGATGATCCCAAAGCCGATCCCGTTGTTACCACAGATGGAGGCCAGATCAAGGTCAGCATCAGAGGGGGTAAGTTCACCGGAGGGGTGGTTGTGTAAGACCATCTGGCCGGCTGAAGCGCGTGAGAGGATGGCTGGTACGGCGTGCTTATTGCCACGGGCAATCGCCTCGGCAGAGACCATGCAGCCGTTGTCGTCCAGACAGGCGATGAAGAAGACCTCATTACCACGGGCCTGTTTGATCTCAAAACGGATCAGGCTGCTGCAATCAGGGGAGAATTCAGTGGCCATATCAGGCGCAGCTTTCCCACTGCGCGTACAGTTCCTCTAATTTGGTGTTCAGCGCCGTATGCTGTTCACCGGCAGCCAGGCCCTGCTCAGGATCATCAAAGAAGCCAGGGGCATTCATCTCAGCCTCAAGCTCGGCAATTTTTTGCTCAACCGCAGCGATCTCCTTCTCAATCGACTGTTGTTGCTTTTCCCGTGCCTGCTCTTCCTTTTTACGGCGTTTCTGCTCTTCACGATCTTTCAGGCGGTCTTCTTTCTGAGGCTGAAGGCTGAAGGCTGAAGGCTGAAGGGTAGCCAGCGGATTTTCCTGATCCTTGGCCCTTGCCCTGTGTCCCTGTGGTTCTTCGCCTGCCTTCTTGCTCAGATAGTACTCATAATCACCGTAATAATCGATCAACCTGCCTTCGCCAACCTCCACAATCCGAGTCGCCAGCCCGTTCACAAAGTAGCGGTCGTGGGAGACAAACACCACGGTGCCGTCAAACCCCTTCAGGGCATCCAGCAGTACCTCTTTGCTGAACAGGTCCAGGTGGTTGGTGGGCTCATCCATCAGCAGCAGGTTGGAGGGACGCAGCAGCATCTTGGCCAGGGCCAGGCGGTTACGTTCACCACCGGACAGCACCCCGACCTTTTTATGGATATCATCGCCGGAAAACAGGAAGGCCCCCAGGATATCCCGCAGCTTGGGCACCATCTCGTAGG
>Ga0074197_1001256_pt1 | contig 22513 bp, 19 predicted proteins | sample EPASupsiteSAE305_FD_64526 | JGI IMG/M metagenome (GOLD analysis project Ga0074197, IMG submission 64526) | Bioremediated contaminated groundwater microbial communities from EPA Superfund site, New Mexico - SAE3-05 reassembly with SPADES | ecosystem: Environmental > Aquatic > Deep subsurface >...
GGTATAGAATCTTGAATAAATATGAGGGCAACGTACTTTTTTTGACCGGCCATTGTCAATACCTTTGTGGCGTATTGCACCGCTTGCTGCTTTCTGGTAAAGCTCCGCCATGAAACTCCTGATGACACTGATTGGCCTCGTTCTGGTCCTCGAAGGGTTGCCCTATGTCGCCTCACCTGAAGCCATGCAACGGTGGCTCCGCCAGATCGTGGAAATGCCGCCCCGGCAGTTGCGTCGGGTCGGTCTAGTTGCCATGGCTGTAGGCTTTGTGTTGTGCTATCTTGCCCAAAAAAGCAGCCTTTTCAATTAAGTCCAACCGTTCCTATTCGGGATATCCGCAGATGGCCGAAAGCTTTCTCCAACTACTTTTTCCCGATTGACTTTTTTCGACACCGGTCAGTACAATACACCGTTTTTTTCTCTGGTTCGGCTGGAATATTGAGGCTTGAACAGGGGAGGGTGTTCGTTGCCGGACACATTATTTCTGGCATGCCCTATCTCGCCAACAATCAGATCCAGGAACGCTGCCATGGTCAATTATTTTTTCTTAGACAACAAGATGGTCAAGATGGAAAGCGGCAACAGTTCCGTCAGCCCCAACATCTTCTGGATTGATTTGATCAACCCTACTGAGGACGAAATTCATCAGGTGGAAAAAGATTTCCGAGTGGAACTCTTTACCAAGCAGGAGAGCGAGGAGATCGAGAGCAGTTCCAAGTATGTTGAGACCGAGGATGAAATCGGTATCAACCTTAATTTTTTGATTCCGGAAAACAACACCTTCTCCAGCGAGCCGGTTTCGTTCATCCTCAAGGACAAGATTCTCATCACTCAGCGCTCCCGCGAGTTTCGTTCCTTTTCCGAGACCTATCGCAAACTGCGGGCGATCAAGCCGGTAGATGGTGAGGACATCTTTCTCACCATTCTCGAGACCCGGATCGATTATGATGCGGATCTTATCGAACATGTCACAGATAGAATTACCGAAATCAGCAAGCAGATGATCGGAGACAAAGATCCCAACCGGGAACTGCTGCTCAAGATTACCGCCCTGCAGGAAACAACCATCGCTATCCGCGAGAATATAGTGGAAAAACAGCGCATCATCTCGTCATTGCTCAAGAGCAAGATGTTCCCCAAAGAAGACTACGAAAACATGCGCATTATGATCAAGGACGTGGGCTCGCTTTTGGACCACACCTCGTTTAATTTCGAGCGCCTTGAATTCCTGCAGAACACCTTCCTTGGTTTGATCGATATGGAACAGAACCGGGTGATCAAGATTTTTACCGTGGTTACCGTGATTTTTATGCCGCCAACCCTCATCGCCAGTGCCTACGGCATGAACTTTAAGTTCATGCCTGAGTTGGATCAATTGTGGGGGTATCCCTTTGCCATCCTGCTGATGATCCTCTCCTCGGCCATGACCCTGCTTTTTTTCAGACGGAAAAAGTGGCTCTGATGCGGCCGTTTTTTCCCCATACCTGCGGGTAACCATATGAAATCTCTGTACCTTGCCGTTATTGCTGTTGTCGTCGGCTGGCTGCTGTTCCAGACGTTTCAGCCTTCGCTGCTCGATCCTAAAGCTGTATCCCGACCAATTGAAGCCCGCGGTGATCTCGCCAGCGACGAGCAAAATACCATCGACATCTTCCGCAACTCCGCTCCTTCCGTAGTCTACATTACCAGCATCGCGGTGCGACGCAATTTATTCAGCCTCAATGTCTACGAGATTCCCCAAGGCACAGGGTCCGGGTTTATCTGGGATAAGCAAGGACGGATCGTCACTAACTTCCATGTCATTTCCGATGCGAGCCGGTTGGAGGTCACCCTGGCCGATCATTCCTCCTGGAAGGCGGTGCTGGTTGGCGCGGCTCCGGACCGGGATCTGGCGGTGCTGCAGATCAGTGCTCCGGCCGACAAGCTGCGGCCTATTGCCCTCGGCGAGTCCAAGGATTTGCTGGTCGGTCAGAAGGTTTTTGCCATTGGCAACCCCTTCGGGCTGGACCAGACCCTTACCACCGGCGTGGTCAGCGCGCTCGGCCGTGAGATTACCGCCGTCACCGGCCGAACGATCCACGATGTCATTCAGACCGACGCCGCCATTAATCCTGGAAATTCCGGAGGGCCGCTTCTGGACAGCGCCGGCCGCCTGATTGGCGTTAATACGGCGATATACAGCCCGTCCGGGGCCAGTTCGGGGATCGGTTTCGCAGTGCCGGTCGGAGAAGTCAACCGGGTGGTGCCGCAGATCATCAGCAAGGGCAAGCTGCTTCGACCCGGCCTGGGGATTGCCTTGGCCAACCGCCGGTTGACCGAGGAACTGGGACTGGCGGGGGTGATGGTGCTAAAGGTGCAGCCTGGTTCAACGGCGGAAAAGGCGGGCTTGCGCGGCACGACTCAAGTGAAGGAAGGGCTGGTGCTGGGAGACATTATCCTCGCGGTTAACGGTAAGGCGGTCAAGGATTATGACACCCTGCGTGATGAATTGGAACGCCATGAGGTTGGTCAGAGCGTGGCTCTGACCTTGATGCGTGATGCCGCGACGGTCGAGGTTCAGGTGGTGCTGGAAGCGATGAACTGAAAAGACCACCTTGGCTTTCAGACGAGCAGTGAGGGCTTTTTTTTCCGGCCGTTGCCAGTCAATCTGCCGATCAGCCATCCCAGCAACAGGACAATACCACCGGTGAAGAACCATTTGATCGACTGGTTTTTCTTTAAGACCGTGCATTCGATCTGGGCGTCTGCCAGCTTCAGCCGCAGTTCTTCGATCTGCCGCTGAGCTTCTCCCAGATGTGTTTTGGCATACAGGGTACTGTTGGGATCAGCCGCCAAAGTCTGATATTTATCGGCAAGGGTGCTGCGGTCGGTGGTGCAGGCCGCTAATTCTTTTCTCATCCGGTCGTTTTCTTCGGCCAGATCTCGTAATCGTCCTTGAGGATCGGTGACCGTTCCGTCGGGACCCACTCCCGGCTTGATGTTAGCCACCGGTATCAGGGGGGAGGTGCCGAGGAAACGGCTGCGTACCCAGCCTTCGGTCCCGCCTTGCAAGCGCACCCGCGACCACTCTTTGCCTCCCTGAAGCAATTCCACGGCGGTTCCCATGGGCACCGTGGCAACAATTCTGGCATTGTCACCTTGGCTTTTGCGCATGAAGACCTCAAGGCTCGGCTTGATGTACAGGATTTCAGCGCTGGCCGCCGAGACTACCCAGCAAGCGAGCAGCAGCGGGGTGAAGACGACGAGCGGGAATCGAGGTAAGGAAAATAGGGTGCTGTTCATGCAATAAGTCCTGGTTGGACGGGAAAGAAAAGAATGGGAAAGGAGAACCGTATTGCTTGCATCAGTCAGGAGCGAAAAGCATGTGCTGTAAGTAACAAGGGCTCCACATTTTCTTTGGGAATTTCGAATATTCGGCGGCAACCTACCACGAATTATTCCGGACCGCCAGATTGGGCTGAATGTGGGTTGTTTTTTTAGAAGCCTGCTTAGACGGTATGGAGCTTTTTCTTCCTGATCATGGCGAGTTCCCGCATGTTGCGGGCCTTGTCGGATTCATCGACAATTTCCCGGCCGATGATTTCCTCTAAAATGTCTTCCATGCTGATCACACCGGTGACGCTACCATACTCATCGACCACAACAAAGAGATGCTGGTACCGCTCAAAAAAATCGATGAAAATGTGATTAAGCGGTGCGGTTTCCGGGACAAAATGGACCGGTCGCATTATTTGTGACAGCTTGAGGGTGTCCTGGCCGACGGCGGCCGCCATCAGCACATCCTGACTGAGGACGATGCCCACCACGTTGTCAGGCTCGCCGTCGTACACTGGCACCCGGCTGTGCATCCGCCATTTGCCTTCCAAGCGCGCCGCCTCCTTTATGGTGAGGGTCTGGGAGGCGGAAAAAGTAACGGTACGCGGGGTCATCACTTGGCGTACCGTTTTGCTGCCCAGTTGCAGGATATTGGCGATCACCTTTTCCTGGTCGGCTTCAATTTCTCCCGATTTTCTGCTCAGGCTGGCGATGGTTTTGAGTTCCTCGGCAGAAATTTGATGGGACTTCTGACTGTTGGGTACCAGCCGGGTCATCAACTGTGCTATCCAGATCAATGGTTTAAGGACCGCGATCATGGTCTTGAGAGGAACAACAATATAGGGTCCTATTTGCCTCGCAAAGGTCACGCCGATGGTTTTGGGCAGGATCTCGGTGAAGAGGAGGACGGCCAGGGTAAAGATCAGTGAGAACCAGATCAGTCCGTTCTGACCGAACAGGGCGACCGCGCTGGCGCCAGCAACTGAAGCGCCGATCGTGTGGGCCAGGGTGTTGAGGGTGAGGATGGCGGTGATGGGCTGCTCGATGTTTTCTTTGAGTTTTTTCAAGCTTTCGGTCTGGCGGGGATGCGTATCGATCATCATTTCGATCTGAGAAGTCGATAAAGAGAGGAGCACCGCCTCAAAGAGCGAACATGTAGTGGAAACCAACAGTGCGCTACCCACAGCAAGAATGAACACAAGCAGCACGGGAAACCTCCGCGAAGTTAAATGTTTTTCAGGGTTGTCGGCAAACTAAAGTTTTGCCGATTGAGGTTCAACCCGGTTTAGTGTATGAAAACCTACAATAAACAGTTCTCATAGGTTTTGAAAGTATTATGCCCTCCATCCTGAGGGGAGGTAAGGATCTCGTGCGCAATCAGGTTGTCACCATACAGTTGTTCGACAAGGAACCCTATGCATTTTCCGGCGACCTGCTGGTCTGCCTGGTAGAGGAGGATATCCCCCAGTTGGGGTCCAATGCTGGCGTGACCCTCAACAGGCTGCTGCAGCAGGTCCGGGAGACCGGTGATTTCAAAGGGAGCAAGGATCAGGTTTTTCTTCTTTATCCCGGTTTGACAGGGTTGGAAAAAGGAAGCGCTATTCAAGCAAAAAGGGTGCTGTTCGTGGGCCTGGGCAAACAGGACGACGTTATTCATGTTCGTAGGGAGCAGCTGCGACTTGTGGGCGGAACCATTGCCAAGCAAGCAGGGGCGGTCAAGGCCAAGGACGTTTTAGTTGTTTTGCCCAAGGATTTCCTCCTTGATGCCGTTGAGATTGCCCAGTGCCTCACCGAAGGACTGCTGCTGGGTAACTATCGGTTTGATGTTTATAAAAACCCCAAGGAGGAGAAAGATACACCGACCCGGGTCGAACAGTTTTGCCTCCATGCCGGTGGCCTCGCCGCCAGCGCGGTCCGCAAGGGACTGGAGCATGGGCGGATCCTCGCCGAAGCCGTTTGCTCGGCCAGAGATATGGCCAATCAGCCCGGCAACGGCTGGACGCCCACCGATTTTGCCGAATATGCCAAAAAAATAAGCAAAAAGACCAGCCTCAAGTGCAAGGTGCTGGACAAGGCGGCCATGCAGAAATTGGGCATGGGCGGCATTCTCGGCGTCAATCAGGGGTCAGCTCTACCGCCGCATCTGGTGACCCTTGAATACCGGTCGAACAAAAAAAATCCAACAATCCTTCTGGTAGGTAAGGGCTTGACCTTTGACTCCGGCGGCATCTGCACCAAACCGCCGGCCGGCATGGAGGATATGAAATATGACATGTGTGGCGGCGCGGCGGTGATCACAGCCATGCAGGCCATTGCCGAGATCGGCATCAAGGGCGTCAATGTGGTGGCCCTGATTCCGGCCACAGAGAACCTGTCCGGCTCAGCAGCCCTAAAGCCCGGCGATGTCATTCGCCATTACGGCGGCAAGACCTCGGAGATCATCAACACCGACGCCGAGGGACGGCTGATCCTGGCTGACGCCCTGGCCTACGGGATTGATGTCTATAAGCCCGAGGCCGTGATTGACCTAGCTACCCTGACCGGGGCGGTGATTATTGGACTCGGTCACCATTACACTGGCCTGTTGAGCAACAACGATCAACTTGTTAGCCAGTTGACTGAGGCTGGAGCCCAGGTCGGGGAGCCCCTGTGGCGCTTGCCGCTTGGCCCGGAATACCGCAAGCAGATCGATTCACGGGTGGCTGACATCAAAAATGCCGGCAGCGACCGGAGTGCCGGCACCATCACCGCCGCCTGCTATTTACAGGAGTTTGTCGGCGAGACCCCTTGGGCGCATCTTGATATCGCCGGAACCGCCTGGGATTTTACCGAAAAAACGTATATTCCCAAAGGGCCATCAGGAACAGGGGTTCGAACATTGGTTGCCTGCTTGAGCCAATGGCAACCGCTGAAACACGCCGAAAAGAACTAACACGTCACGCCGCGCCTGGCTGTATCGGTCAGGGCGAGCAAAGGGAGAACACGATGCTAGCCAAGCGAAAAGGAATCACCGTCAGCCGGCAAATCATGGATGACCAGTTGTTGCATCCGGGAGCCACCGGTGAACTCACCGGTCTGCTCAACGATCTGGTTGTTGCTGGCAAGATCATCAGCGCTGAAGTCAATATGGCGGGACTGGCCGATATCCTCGGCCAGTCGGGTCGGACCAACATCCAGGGTGAGAACGTGCAGAAGCTCGACGTCTTTGCCAACCAGACCATCAAGCGGCGAATGGAGCAATGCGGTCACGTCTGTGTCATGGCCTCGGAGGAAGATGACGATATCATCCCGGTGCTGGACGGCTACGAGGGCAACTACACCATCGCCTTTGATCCCTTGGACGGCTCCACCAATATCGACGTCAATATCAGTATCGGCACCATTTTCTCCATCCATCGGCGGCTGAGCGCCTCCGGCCAGGGTAACGCCGGTGATCTGCTGCAAAAGGGCAGCGTGCAAGTGGCGGCTGGCTACATCATCTACGGTTCCTCGACCGTGATGGTCTACACCACCGGTTCCGGCGTCCATGGGTTCACCCTGGATCCGAGTGTCGGTGAGTTTTTTCTCTCTCACCCCGATATTAAAATACCCGAGGCCTCACTCTATTACAGCGTCAACGAGGCCTATGCCAATCACTGGTTTGACAGCACCCGTAATTTCATCAATTATATCAAGAACGCCGACGGCGGCAAAGGACCGTATAGTTTGCGTTATATTGGGACGCTCGTAGCCGATTTCCACCGCAACCTGCTCAAAGGCGGTATCTTCCTCTATACCCGCGACAAAAAGAGTGGTGAGAAATCCGAGGGCAAACTGCGGCTGTTGTATGAGGCCGCGCCCCTGGCGATGATCGTTGAGCAGGCCGGTGGCCGGGCGATCACTGATGACGGTCGGCGCATTCTCGATATCGAACCCAGGAATCTGCATCAGCGGGTGCCCCTGATCATTGGCTCCAAGCGCGATGTCGATCTGGCGGAGAAATTCCTCTGCGGAGAAATGTAATCCTTTGGGAAAGGTACCGGAGTTCCTTGTTTTCCTGCTTGACAAAAAAAGCTGGGGCTTTAGTATGAGAGAAATTTTAACGATGGGCCAAATTATGACGCAAACATTTGCTCTCCTCCTTCTTCCGCTGAGCCGACTGCACGGGAAATCCGTGGCAGGGAAGGGTGGTTTGTCCTGACGGGCCGAATCGAATCTGAACCCTCTAAGCCACGGTTTTTCAAACCGTGGCTTTTTTTTTTGACGTGTTGACGGAGATACGTATGGATCAGGAAAAATTGCATAAATATCGTCCTTACCCACCGGTTCGGCTGACTGACCGCACCTGGCCGGACAAGATCATCACCAAGGCGCCGGTCTGGTGCAGCGTCGACCTGCGCGACGGCAACCAAGCCCTCATTCAGCCGATGAACCTGGAGGAGAAGCTGGAGATGTTCCAGCTCCTGGTGCAGATCGGTTTCAAGGAAATTGAGGTCGGCTTTCCCTCGGCCTCGCAAATCGAGTATGATTTCCTCCGGCTGCTGATCGACGGCAACCACATCCCCGATGGTGTGGTGCCGCAGGTGTTGACCCAAGCCCGCGAACAGTTAATTAAAAAATCCTACGCTTCCGTGCAGGGCGCCCGCGAGGCTATTGTTCATCTCTATAACTCCACTTCGACCCTGCAGCGCGATGTAGTCTTCAAGAAGGGACGCAAAGAGATCATCGACCTCGGGGTGGCCGGAGCGCGGATTATCCACGAGCAGTCTAAACAAACCGAGACCAAGATCCGTTATGAGTATTCGCCGGAAAGTTTCACTGGCACCGAGCTTGATTTTGCCCTGGAGATCTGCGAAGCGATCATGGACGTTTGGGAACCAACCCCGGAGAATCCAGTGATCATCAATCTGCCGGCCACAGTGGAGATGTCAACCCCGAACATTTACGCTGACCAGATTGAATGGTTCAGCCGCCACCTGAAGAGTCGCGACTGCGCCCTGATCAGCCTTCATGCCCACAACGACCGGGGCGAGGCGGTGGCGGCCACCGAGCTGGCCCTGATGGCAGGGGCCGATCGGGTGGAGGGCACCTTGTTTGGTAACGGTGAGCGCACCGGCAATGTCGATATTGTCACCCTGGCGCTCAATATGTTTACCCAGGGGGTTGATCCTTGCCTCGATCTATCGCGGATCAACCGGGTGATCAACGTCTACGAGCGCTGCACCAAGATGAAGGTGCATCCACGTCATCCTTATGCCGGAGAGCTGGTCTATACGGCCTTCTCCGGGTCGCACCAGGACGCGATCAACAAGGGCATGAGTGCCTTGGATTTGACCGAAAGCGGTCTCTGGGAGGTTCCCTATCTCCCGATTGATCCTCAGGACGTCGGCCGTACCTATGAATCGATTATCCGCATCAACAGCCAGTCAGGCAAAGGTGGAGTGGCTTACATCATGGATCATGAGTTCGGCTTCAAGCTGCCGAAAGACATGCATCCGGGGTTTGGCCGGGTCATTCAGGAAGTTTCGGACGCCCATGGTGACGAATTGACCGCGGAGATGGTTTTTCACACCTTTGAAAAGGAGTATTTGCTCAACAGCAACGGCTATCATCTGAAATCCTTCAATGTGCTCAAGCGCCATTTTGACAAGGACGAGGAAAGCTCAATTGCCGAGATCGAGGCAGTGGTGGTGGTCAAAGGCGCGGAGAAAACGATCAAGGCTGTGGGCAATGGCCCGCTCGATGCCTTCTGCGGCGCCCTGCGTGAGGGGCTTGGCCTGCGGTTTGTGCTCCATTCCTACCACGAGCACGCCCTTACCCGCGGCAGTTCCTCCAAGGCGGTGAGTTATATTGAAATCCTCGATCAAGATGAGGAAAGCTGGTGGGGCGCCGGTGTGGATACCGATATCATTGTCGCCTCGATCAAGTCGCTGCTCAGCGCCCTCAACCGCTCGGCGGCAAAACCAAAGAAGGAGTAGGCCATGCGGGGAAAACAACTGTTGGGATTGTGGTGCGGATTGTTGCTTCTGGCTGCAACTTCAGCTGGAGCCGAGGAGATCGGGCAGGTCAGCACTACGTTCAAGTTTGTCGGTGCCAATGACAAGATCGTGATTGAAGCCTTTGACGACCCCGATATTAATGGCGCGACCTGCTATGTCAGCCGGGCAAAAACAGGCGGAGTCAAAGGGGCGATTGGCGTGGCCGAAGACACCTCGGACGCCTCGATCTCCTGTCGCCAGACCGGGCCGATCACCCTGCCTGAGCGGGTGGCATCAGGCAAGGATGATGGCAAGGAGGTCTTCAAGAAGTCAAGTTCACTCCTGTTTAAAAAGATGCAGGTGGTCCGATTCTTCGACAAGAAACGTTCCACCCTGGTGTACCTCACCTACAGCGATCGGATAATCGAGGGGTCACCAAAAAATTCCATCTCGACCATTGTCCTTCCTCAGGCCATCAAGGGCGGCGGAGGGGCGGTGCAGGGCAACTGAAGTTAGGCCCGGTTATCCTGCACCGAACTCTATTTTCTTACGGTGCTTCCTGTCTGCTGAAGGCCTCAAACAGGCAGGAGGTGCCGATCATATTGGTCCCTTGAGCGCAGGCATCAAGAACGTCGCTGTCCTTCCAGCCCAGATCACGTAGGCGTTGCACCTCCGTTTCGGCAATCCGTTCCTTACGCAAGACCTTGGCCACCGTCAGCAAAAGGGCGTTCTCAGCCTCGTTGAAGGCTTCCACATTCCGGCCTGCGGCCAGATTGGCCATATCCTCTTCAGATAAGCCGGTTTTGGTCAGCCAGAGTCTGTTCAGGTTGGTGCAATGGTCAAAGCAGACCTCCTGGGCGGCGAGAAAACGGATGGCGGCCAGCATGGGGAAACTGAGCGCCTCATGGTTCATAAAATATTTAATTTGCTCAAAGAAGATGTGAAGCAGGCCCGGACTGGTGCTCATGAGCTGAAGCGGTGCTGGCACCGGGCTGCGTTTTTGCGTAAAGTGGTCATAGATTTTGGCCACGCCTTCGGTTGCTTGTTCTGGAGTTTGATACTTGAGTAGGAACATACGCGTACCTCCTTGTAGTAGACTGGTCGTCTATTGATTGGGTGCATGCCAGCAGGCATTGGGAAAGAGCAAATCTAGACCAATAAGATCTGAAACACCATCGTTTGAAAAGTATCGAGAGGTTCGGGGCCGGCAGCGGCCTTCATCCGGATCAGAGATCCCTGCCAGGCCGAAAAAATGAACCGTGCCGTCGCCTCTGGCTCCAAGCGAGGGGGCAATTGGCCTTGATTTTTAGCCATTTGCAGCAATCGAGTGATGAATCGAATGAGGCCATCGAGGGAGGCGTTGAGTTTTTCCCGGAAGGCTGGATTGACATCGCCCAGTTCCTGGACAAGGTTGCCGATGGGGCATCCCTTGATGAAACCTTCCTGTTCAAAATAATGGCGAAACCACAGGAAAAAACCGGCAAGCCGATCAAGCGGCGGCAGATTTTCATCTTTCAAAATCGGTCGCACCTGTTCCGCGAACCAGGCCTGATAGTGATCCACTAGAGCGAGGCCGAACTCTTCCTTGCTCTTGAAATAGAAATAAAAGGAACCCTTGGGTACCCCGGCGGTCTGCAGGATCTCCTGCAGACCGGTGGCTGTAAACCCTTTGTGATGGATAATTTGGCCGCCACAGTTCAGGATATGTTCTCGGGTTGTTGCAGACATGGTCAAGAGTAGACCGGTCGTCTATCTTTGTCAATTTGTATTTGTAATAGGCGGCTCTCGGAAAGAAATATCTTCAACGCTGCTCTTCAATAAAGGTCTGTATCTCCCTGCTTATACCCAGCTTCCCGGCCAAATCGTTCAGCCAGGCCCGCTCCGCTTCGGTATCGATTTCAATGGCGGCGACCGCCAGCATATACATGGTTTTTGCCACCGAGGGATCACTAATGCCGGCGGTCAACTCCTCAATACTTTTAGGTTGATGCAGTTCATTGAGAAGAAACATTTTTTCCTCCTGGGTGAGCTCTGCGCCCCGCAACCTGTCAAGCACCGCCCGCTCCTCCTGGGCATCGACGGCTCCGTCAGCATGGGCAGCAGCCACCATAATCTGGATCAAACGAACAGCCAGTTCATTACCACCGGGGTCGCCGGAAGGCGGAGCACTTGCGGTCCGTTGCGTAATCGGTGCGACACTAGGCGGCGGGGGTGGCGGAGACGTGCTCTGCCCCGCAGGAGGAGGGGGAGGTGTGCTCGAACCGTACATTCCAGAACCGGGAGGGAGGGGCGGTTGGTTCGTCCCTCCGCTTTGACTCTTCTGTTCCTGTTGCTGTTTCAATATCTCGTAGGCACCCACCCCGAGACCGATAATCGTCATTAAACCTCCGCCGGATCCGAGGCTGCCCAGCATCGATTTTTTCCCGCCGCCCCAGGAACCGCTACCTTTGCCCACAACCTCACCGACAATTTTGCCCAACAATTTTTCCGCATTAAACATGGTGTCATCCTCATGGAGGTTTGATCTCCGGCGGCCTTCCCTTTAATCCGGTGTGGACGCCTTTTCTACCCTACTGTGTCCTCGCCCGTTCTTTCTTCCCCAGACCACAGATTAAGCCCGATGAAATTCTGTGGAAATTGGGCTTGTCTCCCGGTCATGCAGTGGCGTATACTCTTTTTAGAATCTTTCATATTTTTCAGACGATGCTCGCGACAACCACTACCGCCACCACGTCCTTCGTTGCCACCTATGACCAAAACGGGAAGATAGGTGCGTTTCTTCGCTCCCAGCCGGCGCAGCCGTTTGCTAATGTTGCTGATCAAGGTAGCACAACAGCAGAAAAGTACAAAGATAAAGTGACCTTGTCAGCCGATGGCCTTGCGCAATCGCGACAGGAGGAGGCCGAAGGCAACAAAGAAACACCTGCAGTCGAGGCGACCGATGCCGGCAGTACGGAACAACCGGGCAGACAACAATCGCTGACAGCGGAACTCACCGCTGTCGAAGAAAAAATGGTCCGGCAGTTGCGGGAACGCGACCGTGAGGTTAAAAACCACGAAATGGCCCATCTGGCAAGCGCCGGGCAGTATGCCCGAGGAGGTCCCACCTATTCCTACCAGCAGGGTCCGGACGGACGGAGATATGCAGTGGGCGGCGAGGTGCCGATCGATGTCAGCCAGGAAAAAACACCGGAACAAACTCTCCAAAAAATGCGTGCTGTCAAGCGCGCGGCTCTGGCTCCGGCCGAGCCTTCGGCCGCAGATCGCAGTATAGCCGCCGCCGCCACCGCCCTGGAAAGCCAGGCGCGCCAGGAACTGCAGAGCGAGCAGGCAACCTCAAATCAGGAACAGGCTGCACACGATACCCCTGCAGGCACAAATATCGAAGAGCCAGAGGCCATCACTGAAAAAACAAAGTCTGTCTCCAATCGTCATCAGGCCCAGGATCTTTTTGCCTGAGCATTCCCGTTTCACCCTCTTCTCCGCCAATCGGAACCGATGATGCAAGCAAGCAACTACCTCGACGATCTTTTTTCCTATATCAACCGCTCACCGACTTCGTACCATGCGCTGGTGAGCAGTGTGGCAATTCTAAAAGAACATGGATTTCAATCCTTGCATGAAGGCGACTCCTGGAGCAAGCTCAGCCCCGGCTCCTACTACGTGACCCGCGACGACGCCAGTCTGATAGCATTCACCCTAACCGATAGCCCGCAAGCCGGCTTGCCATTGCGCATGGCTGGCGCCCATACCGACAGCCCCGGGTTGAAGATCAAGCCGAATCCTGTGCAACTGCGGCATGGCTCCGTGCAGCTCGGAGTTGAAGTGTACGGCGGTGCCCTGCTGGCCCCTTGGTTTGACCGGAATTTGTCCATCGCCGGAAGGGTTAGTTGGAGCTGTGCTGATGGTCCCCTGCGCTGCAGTCTGATTGATTTCAAGCGGCCGGTGGCAACCATCCCCAGTCTGGCCATTCACCTGGACCGTGAGGTCAACAGCAAACGGAGTATCGACAAACAGACCGACCTTGTACCTTTGGTAATGCTGTCCAGTGAATCGTCACCACCTGATTTTCACGCTTTCCTGCGGCCTGAGCTTGCTCGTCTGCACCCGGAAGCCGCCGATGCGGCCGTCCTCGCCTTCGACCTGTTTCTCTATGACCCCCAGCCACTTTGCCGGGTGGGGTTGAACGGCGAATTCATCACCGGCTCCCGCCTGGACAATCTTCTTTCCTGCCATGCCCTTGTTCGGGCACTGACGCAATCCGGGATTGGCCGGAATCGTCTCGTCATTCTTAATGATCACGAAGAGGTGGGCAGCCTTTCTACGGCCGGAGCCCAGGGGCCTTTCCTCAAAAGTGTGCTGGAGCGGCTGTACCCTGATCCCGCACTCCGGCAGCAGGTTGTCGCGAGCTCGCTCTTTGTCTCGGCGGACAACGCCCATGCGGTCCATCCCAACTTTATCGGCAAACATGATCCGGACCATATGCCTCTACTCAACCGGGGGCCGGTGATCAAAACGAACGCCAACCAGCGCTATGCCACCAATGCGTTGACCGCTGCCCTGTTTCGCCAGTATTGCGCAAAAGCCGAAGTGCCCTGCCAGCAATTCGTCATGCGCAACGACCTGGCCTGCGGCTCCACCATCGGACCCCTGACGGCAGCCGAGATCGGTGTGCCCACAGTTGATGTCGGCGTACCGCAGCTGGCCATGCACTCGATCCGGGAAACCGTCGGCCACCTCGATGGCTGGTATCTGCTAAGGGCGATGGTCATCTTTTTTTCAGAGGAGGATGACCGTATCCGCTGTCCGAACAGCATGTTTTAATAACCAAAAATAGTTTTGTTTGATTCCTTGAGGGGGCTTCACGTCCTCCTTCCATGATCGCAACAGCGACCTTCGCGCCTTACCCGTCGACTCTCAGTCTTTCACCTACAAGTTTTTTTCGAAACCGGAAAAATTCATTAAAAATAATTTATGTGTATAAAAATTAATTTTTAATGAATTTTTCTTGCCCGGGTTTTCATAGCAAGGTAAAAAAAGCAAGTAAACGCGAAGCTGCCAATGGCAAATATAGCTCTCCGCACTTGCTTCTTCGTTAATTGTTTTTCCGCAGAATATTCAGGGAACGAAACCAAGCTTCGCAATCCGTCGCCAGGCGGAAGTGAAAGGCAAGCCCGTGAAACGAAAGAATTGTACTCCAAAAGGAGGTTTACCTACCATGTCGATTGGCGCCAAAAAACTCGAAGTGCTGCACATTCTCTCGCAAAATCTGAAAAATCCCAATCCGCAGTTGGTTAACTCTAACGACATCGCGCACCAGCTAAAAATGAGCCTGTCTGAAATCCATCTGCTGCTCAAGGTAATGAATGATATGGGCGTCATTGAAAGCAATGTGGACAATCAGCTTTCTCTGATCACGCAAAAAGGTCTGCACTATTTGGAGCGGCAAAGCACTCACTGACCGTTACGATTCCGCGCCATGCCCGAGAACCATCAGCAAAGTTACGACCATTACATTAAGGCCTTGATGGAGATCAGTCAGGCCGTTACCTCGGATCTTTTCCTTGAGGATGTCTTCAAGCTGATCGTCATGGTGGTGGCTAAGGTCACCGGAGTCGATATCTGTTCTCTCTGGCTGGTGGACGATAATTCCAATCCGCCGAAAATCCGTCTTAAAGCCACCCAGGCGATTGAGCCGGAGTATGTGATCGACCGTTCCTTGAATCTGGATGAAGGCGTGGTGGGGTATGTCGTTTCCAACCAAAAGCCGCTCGTTATAGCGGATGTGTTGCAGTGCGAGATTTTTAAAGAAAAGGAGATGGCTAGGAAATTGGGACTGGTTTCCATGGTCGGGGTGCCTCTCCAGGGAAAAAAAGATAGGATTGTCGGTGTGCTCAACTGCTTCACATCCACTCCGCATGAGTTTTCAAAAACCGACATTAATCTGCTCACCACCGTGGCCAACCAGGCGGCGGTTGCCATTCACAACACCGAATTGATCATCAATACCAAGATCATTGAAGAGGAGTTGAAGGCACGGAAAAAAATCGAGCGCGCCAAGGAAATCATCATGGAGCGGCAGGCGCTCAGCGGTGATGATGCGTACCGGTGGATTCGGAAGCGAAGCATGGATTCCCGCAAGACTATTCTCGATGTGGCCGAGGCCATTCTTCTTTCCAATGAGTTGTATTAATCGGGTGGAAGCGATCTCGGGCTCAATGCGTGGCGTTCACAAAGAACAGTAATGATAACTTATTTATTGACATATAAATTAAGTTTGAATAAATAATAATCCTTGAAGTTGAGCGTACAACGGCGTGCGCTCGTTTGGATTGTTTGATACCATGACACGACAATGGCGTCTGTCTCCTCTTCAGGGACAGGGGCCTTTTTTTTTGCCGTCACCTACGCCTGCGCGTTCATAACTGCAGGCAATTTAACCAAAAAATGAGGGAACATTATGCGTTTTGCAAAAAGTAATGACGTTTTGGGGACTACCAACAGAGGGAATCCAGCGGAGTCAGGCCTGTGCACTCTGTGTCGGGCCGATTGCATGGGCCAGTGTGAAACTTGGAAATCGAGCCTTGTCGGCCGGAAATTGCTTTACCCGCGTGATTTCGGCGTTGTCACCGCTGGCGCCAACAATACCACCCATGTCGGCGTATCCTACAATTCGCTGCGCATTCAGGGGTACGCTTATGGCGCCCACGGTATGGCACAGGGGCTTTCCAATGATCCGGATAACTGTATTTTCCCCAATGTCGATCTGACCACCGAATTCGGCAATGAGATCAAAACCAAAAGCAAAATCCCTCTGATGACCGGCGCCCTGGGGTCAACCTTTATCGCCGCTAAATACTGGGATTCCTTTGCCATCGGTGGCGCATTGGTCGGTATCCCGATCGTGGTCGGCGAGAACGTGGTCGGTGTTGACAAGGCCTCGGAAATCAAGAACGGTAAGATTAGCAAGGCTCCCGAATTGGACCGACGCATTGACACCTACCTGCGCTACCAGGAAGAGTATGGCGCGATCATTGTGCAACTGAACGTCGAAGACACCCGCAATGGCGTCGCCGAGTACGTGGTCGGCAAATACGGCGACCGCTGCATCGTGGAGCTGAAATGGGGTCAGGGCGCCAAAGACATCGGCGGCGAAATCCAGGTGTCCAGCATCAAATATGCCCAGTTTCTGAAAGATCGCGGCTATATCGTCGATCCTGATCCCAATTCGCCTGAAGTGCAGATGGCCTATGAAAAAGGCGCGATCAAATCCTTTGCCCGCCACAGTCGGCTCGGCGGCACCAATTTCAGCACCGTAGACCTCGTGCGTGAGGACTTCATGAAGTCGGTTGACTATCTGCGCGGTATCGGATTCAAACGGATTTCGCTGAAAACAGGTTCCTACGGCATGGAAGAACTGGCCATGGCTATCAAGTTCGCCTCCGAGGCCGGACTCGACCTGTTGACCATCGACGGTTCCGGCGGCGGTACCGGCATGAGCCCCTGGAACATGATGCAGAGCTGGGGCGTGCCCTCGATCAACCTTCACTCCAAGGCCTACGAGTACGCCAGTATCCTTGCTGGCCAAGGCAAACGGGTGGTTGATCTCTCGTTCGCCGGTGGTTTCGCCCTCGAAGACAGCATCTTCAAAGGACTTGCCCTGGGCGCGCCCTACACCAAGCTGATCTGCATGGGCCGCGGCATTATGATTCCCGGATTTCTGGGCGCCAACATTGAGGGCGCAATCCATCCGGAAAGGCGAGAGAAAGTCAATGGCAACTGGGATAAGCTGCCGGCCAGCATCAGCGCCATGGGCACCACCCCGGAAGAGATCTTCGCGTCCTACTACGATGTCCAGAAAAAGGTGGGCAAGGATGAAATGAAGAATATTCCCTACGGGGCCATCGCCATGTGGACCATGGCCGACAAGCTGGCCTGCGGCCTGCAGCAATTGATGGCCGGAGCGCGTAAATTCCAGCTTTGCAAGGTCTCTCGCAATGATTTGTTTGCCGGTAACCGAGAAACAGCCAAAGAAACGGGCATTACCTATATCACTGATGCCCGGGATGAAAGCGCCAAGAAAATTCTGGCCGCTTAATGCAGCATCACTTCATTTCCGGGCAGGGATACCCTGTCCGGAAATGAAGGTTGTTATTTGATTTTCAGCCACAGCACTTCGGCAACAGCTTCGCCATCATTTTCCCACTGTTCCGGCGTGTGCTTCTGCAGATAGATGAGATCACCAACGCTTGCCTCCTGCCGCTGTCCATTCACCCATAAAGCAAGCGTTCCGGACAGGATGTACCCCATTTCTTCCCCCTTGTGGTTGAAAAAATGACCGGTCAATTTACTCCTTGGTTCGATCTTGAGGAGGTAGGGCTCGGCTCCGGCATCCCTCATGCCCGGAGGTAATAGCCTGATTCCCTCAACCAGCGCTTTGGACGGACCGTCCAGGCCAGCATTCAACCCTTCGCTGCCCCGAAAAACATATCCCGGCTGCCCAGCTTCCAGACCCTCGAAAAAATACCCCACTTCAACGGAAAGGCTCTCGGCTAGACGAAACAGCGCCGGGATGGAAGGATAAATGAGATTTTTCTCCACCTGGGAAATGCTGCTGGGGGTTACGCCGGTTTTTTCGGCTAGCTCTTTTTGACTCAGCCCCTGCTTTTTACGCATTGCCTTGATTTTTCCGCCTAGATCCAACCGCTCCGGTAATGGTTTTGGCAGATCGAAAACAATTTCCGCCTCTTCACAACTAAACGATTGCGGCTCGTTGAGGAACCTTGATGTGCGTTTCTCCGCTTTCAGAATTTTCAGCGCCGGTTTGTTGTTTTTGACCGACAGGTCGATGGCAACTTGGGCGATCTTGTTGATATTTGCCTTTAGTCGGCTCGAATGGGCACTTTTTTCGACGATCCAGTAGGCGATGGTATCGAGTTCATAGAGCCGGGGACAGGTGCGGGCATAGAACTTCATCACCTGTTCCTCTCCCCCCCAGAGATCCTGCATACCGGTAAGGCTGTCGATGATGAAACGGATATCGCCGGAAAGATTGGCATGCAGGCCGTAAATGGCCTCTCCAACCTGGGCGGGATTGGCGGGGTCATTGACCCTGATCACCTGGTAGGGCCATTGGGCGCCATCTTTTTCATAAAACTTGTTGAACACCTCAGAACGATCACCCTTGCCGTTGGTGAAGCAGTCAAGGACGGTGAAGTTTTGACTTTCAGCTAGCGGGCCGAGAAAAGAGACCACGTTTTTCGGGGAGCGATCGAAGCTGACATAGATCGTCGGTTTTTTCAGGGCCAGCGATTCGCGGATGAAATGCACACAGAAGGCCGCGGAAAAACTGCCGGCATCCTCGTACCACAAGACATTATCGCCTATATAGAGGTCGCCGAGCAGGTGATCAAGCTGCCGGATTCCCGACGATACCGGTTTTTTCTTTATCGTCTCCATCATGGTCCTTCAATTACTCCGAGGCATGCGCCATGACCCGCATATAGTCGTCATGGCGCTTCATGCGGTCATCAAGGAGCTTGTTTTCGGTAAAGCCGCAGGTGTGTATCTTACAGTAGGCTCCATCGGTAATGGAATTAAACACCAGGGCTGGGATGTCGTAGTGATGCATGGTGGCGAATTTTTTTACCTTACTGTCCTCGATGATCATAATTCGGTTCATGTGCAGGCTTTCATCGCTGTTGTTGAGGTAGTGGAGCTTCTGGAAACTCCTGCGCCCGTGCTGGCCGGGCGGGAGGTGATCGCTGACCAGGATGATCAGGCTCTTCGGGTCGAGTTCGAGCAGACGGTTGACATAATCGGCGGCAGCCTGGGACCGGTAAAATATCTGGTTGGCGGCTCGTTCAAGTTGTGGATCCTTAAAGTCGGAGATCATTTTCAATACTTTTGGCCGTTTCTCTTCATTTAAATCATGGGGAAAATGACCGTAAATAGTCAAAACATAATTGAAGAGCGGCGGCCCGTCATTGTCTTTAAGAAAGGGGGTAATGAATTCGAGATTTTGGGAAAGGATGGTGCCGTCGAACATGTATTCCCTTTCGCCTGAAGTGTCCCCCTTGCTCAGGTAGGTGTCGTTGCCACTGACGTACTCGCGGGGGAAAAACATCCTGGCGAACCCCATCCCCCGATAGGCGTTGGGGGTATTGAAAAAACTGGGGTTGTAGGCATTGGAGGCCATGGTCTGGTAGCCGGCCAGTTGCAGCTTTCCGGGTAGGCAGTAGGCGGCAGAGCCGGTGAAGCTGTTGAATTCCACCCCGGTCATCTCCTCGAAAGCTGGCACGCCGCACAAGATTTCAAATTCCGCCTGGGCGGTTTTGCCGCCGACCACAGGGGAAATCGAAAATCCCATCTTGTTGCCGAACAGTTTCCTGAAACTGGGATGGAACGGGTCTTTGGTATAGGTGGCCTTTTTAAACAGGGTGGGATCGAGAAAGCTTTCCAGCACCACCAGGTGGACGTTGCGTTTTTTGCCGTTGGCGTGAACCCAACCGGTCAGTTGCCGGGCCTGTTCTTCATATTGGGCACGATTGCGGAAGCTCTCGGTCCTGGCCCGCGCGAGATGCCGTTCGGCCTCCCGGTAGAGCAGCATCATGAATCGGCCGTTGTTTTGAGCACTGTCCGCATCGGACCAGTAGACGATTTCTTCGCCCACCTTCCGGTAGGTAGTGATGTATTGTTCGGGAATATAGACGGTGGCGCCGATCAGCAGGGCGGGTGGTAAGGCTCCGGCAATGAGAACCATGAACCTGCGGTAGTTGACAGACCAGAGAAAGAAGCCCAGCGGCAGCACGACAAAGAGCAGCAACAAAGTGAGATAAGGCCACGTCAGCACGCTGAGCAGCTCGGGAATCTCGGCCAGTTCGGAAGCGCGAAAGACGTTGCTGTACATCAAAAAATAGATGTCTTGACCGAGATAGGCTAAAAACAACGGCACCACCGCCAACAATGCCTGCCAGCGTGAAGGCCGCAGGATCATGTTGAAATAGCAATAGAGATAAAACAGAAAGATCAGCTCGAGGTACTCTCTTTTCAGATACACCCCCTTGGTCTCGTCCAATTGAAACAGCCACATTGACTGGATCTCGATGGCGCCAAACATCCCGCCTAGACCGCCCAAGGCGAGGATAATCAGGGAGTATGCATATACACCCAGAATAAAAGCGGTGTACCGGTTGAACAACAGGTACACGATCGTGCTGGTGGCAATTCGCGCATTCTGTGCAATTGCCACGGCAATGCTAGGAGCAGCCATGGATACTCAAATTGAAAGATGGGTGAAAGGAAGAAGTCAGGGGTAAAAAAATGAGCCAATTGAGTTAAAATTAAAGAGTTTAATCAGCTTGAAACAGTATTGTAACGGAAAAATAATCCGTCAACAGTTTTTTCTCTACCACGCCATGGTACCCTATCCGCCAAGAATGAGGGGGCGGATACCAACAAATAGATTTTTTTGCGGAGCAATCACCACTGCATTGCCATCGAGAGCAGCGATTCTTGCCGAGGCCACTGAGGCCGCATTTTTTACCATCCCACCGAACGTGTTTGACAAGCGTTCATCGGTTCAGTAATGGTGAACACCTGTTTTTTTCTTGCCCCTTTTCCCTGTTCGCCAAGCAAAGGAACCGATCATGACCGCAAGCCTGATTCAACGCACCACCTCGGCCTATAATTATCCCCTGCTGATCAAAAATATGTTTCTCGCTCCGGTTGTCGATAATCCCGACCAGGAGATCGTGTACCGCGACCAGTTCCGTTCCACCTACCGCGAAATGCGCCGCCGGGTTCACCGCCTGGCCAACGCCCTCACTACCCTCGGTGTCAAACCGGGGGATACGGTGGCGGTGATGGACTGGGACAGCCACCGCTATCTGGAATGCTTTTTTGCCGTACCGATGCTCGGTGCGGTCCTGCATACCATCAATGTCCGGCTTTCACCAGAGCAGATCCTCTACACCATCGATCACGCCGAGGACGATTATATCCTGGTCAACGACGAGTTCCTACCGATCATCGAGCAGATCAAGGGACGTATCGATACGGTCAAGCGCTATGTCCTGCTCACCGATCTCGACACCACTCCCCAGACCATCATTCCTCTGGCTGGAGAATATGAGGATCTGCTGGCCAAGGCCAGTGACAGTTTTCCATTCGAGGATTTCGACGAAAACACTCGGGCAACCACTTTCTACACCACCGGCACCACCGGCATGCCCAAGGGCGTTTATTTCAGTCACCGGCAACTGGTCCTGCACACGCTGGCCAATCTGGCCGCGCTCGGTTCTCCTGCCAGCCAGGGACGATTTCACCAGCAGGACGTCTATCTGCCATTAACGCCGATGTTTCATGTCCATGCCTGGGGGATGCCCTATGTCGCCACCTCGCTCGGGGTCAAGCAGGTGTATCCGGGCAAATACGCGCCCGGACCGATTTTGCAGTTGATCGCCCGAGAAGGGGCTACCTTTTCCCACTGCGTACCCACCATCATGCACATGCTGATCAACCACCCCAGTTTCGAGGAGGTCGATCTCTCCAGCTGGAAGGTGCTGATCGGCGGTTCGGTCCTGACCAAGGCTATGTGCCAGAAAGTGCTGAACCGTGGCATTGATGTCTTCACCGGCTACGGCATGTCGGAAACCTGCCCGATCCTCACCATCGCCCATGTCAACCGGGACGACCTAGACGATGACAGTGAGGTGACGCTGCGCTGCAAGACCGGCCGCCCGATTCCGATGGTGCAGTTGCGGTTGGTGGACGAGCAGATGAACGAGGTGGAACATGACGGCGAGCAGGTGGGGGAAGTCGTGGTCCGGGCTCCCTGGCTAACCCAGGGATATCTCAAGGACCAGCGCAATTCGGAGAATCTGTGGAAGGGCGGTTATCTGCACACCGGCGACGTTGCCAACATCAACCGAGAAAATTACCTCAATATCACCGACCGGATCAAGGATGTGATCAAAACCGGCGGCGAGTGGCTCAGTTCCCTTGAACTCGAGGATGTCATCGGTCTCCATCCAGCGGTGGCCGAGGTGGCGGTGATCGGCATGACCGATAAGAAATGGGGTGAACGCCCCCTAGCCCTGGTGGTGCCGAAAAAGGATGCAACCGCGCCCACTCCCCGGCAAATGGTGAGCCATATCAACCAGTTCATCGAGAAAGGGCTGCTCTCCAAACAGGCCATGCTGCTCAAGGTCAAGGTGGTCGAGGCCATCGACAAGACCAGC
>Ga0074197_1001266_pt1 | contig 22342 bp, 17 predicted proteins | sample EPASupsiteSAE305_FD_64526 | JGI IMG/M metagenome (GOLD analysis project Ga0074197, IMG submission 64526) | Bioremediated contaminated groundwater microbial communities from EPA Superfund site, New Mexico - SAE3-05 reassembly with SPADES | ecosystem: Environmental > Aquatic > Deep subsurface >...
ACACAGTCTTGACTAAATCAAGCCTGGCCAAGGTGGCGGAGCGGCCACGCGGTTGACTGCAGATCAACTATACTCCGGTTCAAATCCGGACCTTGGCTCTCAATAGCGGCCAAAGCAGGTGTGTCACACCCGGTCTCTTTCCGAACCCGGAAGTTAAGACACCTCACGTAGGGGCCAGTACTGAGGTACGCGAGTCCTCGGGAGAACCTCTACGCTGCTATTGTTCTTATTCTAATGCTGATATAGTGTAGTTCGGTCAATCATGTTGGACTCTCACTCCATCGACTGGGGTTCAAATCCCCATATCAGCATCCGGATTTTGTGTTAAATCTGAAATATTTCTTCTAATACTCATTTACTAATCTTTGATCATATTCATGATCGCTTACCTCATTAGAATCGATTTATTTCAATGTCTATATTTATTATTAAAATGAACACTGCACCTTTCAATCTGGGAAAGATGAATTACTCTACCGGATGAAAGTTTCAGATCTATAATGTTGGATGTGAAAAATTACCCATATACTCTACAATATTTCCATTCTGAATCCGTCAATATTCATCCATCTGTTGATCATTTAAAAACCCCTGATTTGTGTTCAATTCTTTTATACACGCTTTTCTGGAACTATATTGATCTTATGCCTTCTCACAACCGGTAGATATTAACATTCAAAGGCTTTTTCTCACTACAAATCACTGCATTTCTCATATTTATTCTTTATTTCATTATAAAAGGAAATTAAAATCTTCAAACGATTCTAAATTGTAATTTAAATAAATCAATGTCAATAATATTAATTTAATTAAGTATTTATCATTGCGAAAAAGAGGGTATTACGATATGATGAAGAGAGCAGTACTTGGGACTATCCTGCTTGTGGCTGCATTACTCCTATGCAGTGCAGCAGTGGTGTCCGCAGAGAAGATCAAGGATCTTAATGCGACAAAACATGCTGAAGACAGGCTTTTGATCGGGACAACAACCAGTCTCGACGCAACCGGTGCCCTTGACATTCTTGCAGAGAAATTTGCTCAAGAAAATAATGTCAAAGTGGAATGGGTAGCAGTGGGAACTGGCCAGGCTCTTGGTTATGGACAAAATGGCGATGTTGATGTAGTTATGGTTCATGACCGGGCTGCAGAAAACAAATTTCTGGATTCAGGATATGGTCTTGATCGAAGAGTATTCGGTTCCAACTATTTCCTGATTGCCGGCCCAGAATCGGATCCAGCCAAGATTGCTGGAAAGAGTGCAACTGAAGCATTCAAGGCCATCGCTGATGCCGCAAAGACTGACAGTAAAGTTGTATTCGTCTCCCGTGGAGATGGATCAGGAACCCATGCTCGTGAAAAACTCCTCTGGAAAGGGGCGGGTCTCGACTACGCTGAGGTAAACAAGTCTTCGTGGTATATTGATGCAGCAGCGGGAATGGGTCAGACCCTTAACATGGCAAACGAAAAGGATGCATACGTATTATCCGATTCAGCAACCTGGAACACGATGGCAGGTAACCTCACTCTCAAACCAGAGATTACTGATGGTTCTGATCTCTTAAATGTGTATGCAGTAATGAGGATTAATCCTGAAAAATTCCCCGATGTAGGGATAAATGTGGAAGCTGGAAAGAAATGGGAGAACTTCCTCATCAGTGATGCAACCCAGAAATGGTTTGCCGACTTCGGTACTGAAAAGTATGGGAAACCACTCTTTGTTCCAGCAAAGGGAGATGCTGCAGCATTAAACGTGACTGAAGCAGAGATTTCAAGCCCGGTTGCGTAAATTTTTTACCAGCCAAGTCTCTTTTTTATATTAATGGAAGATATTCTTTCAGCGATAAACACAGCAATAACTCTCATTCTTACATGGAATCCTGATGTAATTGAAATATCTGCTAGAACTATTGAAATTACATTTACATCAGTTCTAATCAGTACAATTATCGCTCTTCCATTAGGAACTCTGATCAATTTCAGCTCGTTCAAAGGCAAGAAAACTCTCATCAGTCTTATCCAGACGTTATACTCTCTTCCAACAGTAATTGTCGGACTGGTATGCTATATGTTCCTGTCCAGGACCGGCCCTCTAGGATTTCTGGGCTTTCTTTTTACTCCAAATGGGATGATTTTCGGGCAGACCATTCTTGTCATACCTATCATGACAGGAATGACAATCGCTGCTCTTCAGGGAATTAATCCAATAATATCAGATACGATCAGATCTCTTGGTGCTAACAGACTCCAGTTCCTTACAAGTCATATCAGGGAAGCGAGGTTCGCTATCATGGCAGCAGTGGTGATCGGATTCTCCAGAGCGATATCTGAAGTAGGAGCTGCTATCATGATAGGAGGGAATATTAAGGGACATACCCGGGTTTTGACGACTGCGATATCTCTTCAGACATCAATGGGTAACTTCACCCTTTCTTTGGCACTGGGTATTATCCTTCTTGGAATTGCTCTGATAATTAATTTAATGATGGGATATCTCCAGCAGCGGTGAATCATGATAAAATTAGAACATGTATCAAAGTCTTTTGGAGATCGCCTTATAATAGACAGCATTGATGCTGAAATACCACAGGGAAAGATATTTACCATCATTGGGCCATCAGGACAAGGAAAGACAACTCTATTACGTCTGATAAACCTTCTGGACACGCCATCTGATGGCGAGATCTTTTTCAATGGCATCTCTCTAAAAAAATACCCGAAAAATAACACAGATATCAGACGCAAAATGGGAATGGTCTTCCAGACACCGGTTGCATTCAATGAAACCGTTGCTACCAATATCGGAATGGGACTTACATATCGGGGAATCTCAAAGAGTGAGATTCAAGGGCTAGTTGCAGAAAAACTAGATGAGATCGGGCTTTCGGGATATGAAAACCGAAAGGCAAGGACACTCTCTGGCGGGGAGATGCAGCGTGTCTCACTTGCCAGAGTCATGATAACCAAACCAGATCTACTTCTCCTTGATGAACCGACTGCAAACCTTGATCCTGTTTCAACAACAAAGATCGAGGAACTCATCAGGTACTATAACCGGACATGTGGTACGACAATAATCATGTCATCACATGACCTCTACCAGGGTCAGCGATTGGCAGATATCATTGCAGTGATGATGAATGGAAAATTTGTCCAGCTTGGCGAGACGATATCAGTTTTTTCTGAACCTTGTTCTGCTGATGTTGCACATTTTATCGGGATTCGAAATATTCTTCAGGGTCGGGCATCCCAGGTTGAAAACGGTCTTGTTCAGGTAGATCTTGGTGGTATCATCATCTATGGGTTGGGCTCCTATTCAGAAGACGAAGTTATGGTTGCGATAAGGCCAGAAGAGATCACATTACATGTTGAAGAAACAGGTAAGATTAGTGCCAGAAATATTGTGTCTGGGTTTATCTCTGATATTCAACCATATGGGATAATCAGCCACGTTATCGTTAATTGTAGTGGCATATTCTTAACAACCCAGGTTACGTGGCAGTCTATCAGGGATTTAAACCTCAAACCTGGGATTGAGGTAAAATTATCATTTAAAGCACCATCTGTTCATCTGATGCCGGTGAGGTAATCTTCCTGATTCTCTGGGACTCACAACAAATGGTATCGACAGGAGATATAACCGGGTCTGTAGGAAATTTCGGTACAGTGCTTCCCCTCCTTGGTGCTGTGGCTTTGACATGTGGGATGTCATTATCACTCATGATCCTCCTTTGTGGTGGATGGTACATCCTTTCAGGAATTCTATATAAATGTCCGGTATCAATAGAGCCGCTGAAAGCCGTTGCAGCGATCTCTATCACACTCCATCTTACTCCACAAGTTATTGCAGCATCCGGGATCTTGATCGGGATAATCTTCATCATTTTTGGCTATTTAAACGGGATGAAATGGGTACAGAATCATATCCCTTCACCTGTTGTGAGAGGAGTGCAATTAGGGCTTGGATTTATTCTTTTGAAGAGTGCTTTTCTTGACTTTGGTTTTGTCGATTTTAATCTATTTGTTATCGGAATTATCATCATCATGGCATTATATTTGTTGAGAATGATTAGACAATTCCCCGATTTTTCAGCCATTTTATTATTGTTTTTAGGATTTGGGATTGTATTCTATGTAAATGGATTACCGCAATGGAGTGTTCCTGATCTTCCTGTAATTACTCTTCCTACTACACCGGATTTTTATAATGCCGGTTTGAATCTTGTAATACCTCAGATTCCTGTTACTATTGCGAATTCAATTCTTGCTACAACTCTTCTCCTCAGTGATCTGTATAAATGCCCTATCTCTGCGAACAGGCTCAGTATTAGTGTGGGTCTGATGAGTTTATCAGCATCCATTTTGGGAGGCTTTCCATTGTGCCACGGTGCAGGGGGTGTTGCTGCCCATTATCGATTTGGAGGAAAAACTGGTTTTACAATGATAATTGGGGGGATAGTTCTCATCATTCTTGCAGCACTCTTTACAAATCAAGCACTGATTCACAATTTTCCGCAGGGATTGTTCGGGGCATTATTAACTGTCGTTGCGATAGAAATGGTCTCCCTGGGGATGAAGACTGATAATCTCCTGATATCAGGAAGTATGGCAATAGTGGCTCTATTTGGGGGGATGGTATACTCGTTGATAATCGGAATTGGTGTTGCAGTTCTCTCTCCATATATTATTTCGATATTGAAAGGAGATGGGCATAAAACTTAACATTTTTAATTCAAGATCATCCCGGAAGGATACAGATCGAACCTCCGATCCACTGAATCTTCCATTTGCATCGAATGGCTCTTATTTATCTGAAACTAATTAAATACTAATTAGGTATAGCAGTGAAAGTAATCAGGATTCCATCTCTCCTCTCAAGTGTAATTATATCAGCGCTTTCTGGTATTGATATGATGGAGTTTACTCTTATTAATCACTGCCATTACTGTAATGGGCTTGTTAAATTTCATGACATAAGGCTTCGGAGGTTTGCAACTGTTATTGAAAACGGGCAGAAACGAAATATAAGCATTCGAGTTCACCGGTTTTATTGCCAGGATTGTGGAAAACTCTGTTATGCCAGGGCTCCATTCTACCCAAATACAAAATTCGGATCTCCGGTTGCAGATCTTTGTATGACTCTTGCCTGGGATCATTCCTTTAATCATGCAGCAAAAATTCTCAATTCAGTGGGAGTTGTGATAGATAGGGGAACAATCAGAAACTTTTCTGTACATGAGATTCCGCAGGTAAGTTATGCAAAAATATACGGCCTTCCTATCCCCTTATCGGTCTGCTATCTTTCAGATCTCTTCTCCCGTAAAAATTGGAATTATCAGGTAACACAGGAAGAAGTCTTAGAGGTTTGTGGATTCCAGGCAAAATCGTGAGGTAATGAGAGACTAATAATCTCCCCGATCCTTGAACACTTCAGCGACCTTTTCGAATGTGTTTCCATAATTATGTTCCCACTCTTCCCACTCGTTTACCTTTGCCACGACTGGTTTTCCAGAATGTTCACCAGCATGATATCCAAACATCTTTTCAAGTTCTGCCTGAAGTGCATTCATATAGAGTGAATTTGGAATCTCCATCGGGCATCGCTCCTCGCACTGCCCACAGTTTATACAAGAGTCTGCAATGTGAGAGGCTCTAATGAGATGAAACATAAATGGCGGAGGAACCTGGCCGGGTTTTACAAGCCATGGTTTCTTTGTCCTGCAGTCCTCACAGACGCAGAGAGGGCATCCCTCAGTACATTGATAGCATTTGATGCATCTGGACATATCAAGCATCATACTCTTCAGTAACTGATCACCAGGGGGAATCTTAGAAAACTGATCATCTTGGTTCTGCAGACTTATCTTCTGCATTGCATCTTCAACGAGAGAGCGTGCTTCAATGCCCTTTGGATCTGGAGCTTCTATTGTAATTGCATGATCATTGATGGCTTCATTAAGAATTATTGAGCCTTTTTTACTGCATACCTCAATACAGGTGGTATTTCCAGTATATTCGCCAATCACTCCCCAATCTCCGCAAACAATATCACACTGTCGTGGTATCCTGGTCAGGCATCGCTGACAGCATAATCTCCTTCCGTATCCTTCCTGTTCGAGTTCATGAATGGGTAGTGAATAGATCGTATCAGAAGTTTCAACCAGACATTTACCCTGAGAAAAATAGATCCTCTCAACTGTATCAGGATCAACTCCATATCGTTGATCAACCATGTTTCTGGCTGTGATTGGGCTGATTGTTCCACTGCAGTTCAACCCGATGAGAATGATTTTATTTATGTCGATTCTGTTTCTCTTTACAAGTTCAATCAGGGCTTTAGCTTCACACCCTTTTACAACTGCAGCAATAGTATGTTCTGGATTACTAAGGGTGTACCGATAGAGATATTTTGCAGAGACCTGAGTCCCACAGTACAATGAACCTGAACATGTAGAGATCTCTTTCGGGTCTGTTATCATCACCATTGAGGCATCATATGTATCAGACCCTTTTTTTATCACAGAAACTGCATCGACAATCCCATTAGAGAGAAGATAAGTAAGTAGTCCTGTTACAAATCCCCCGGAGCTTCCATTTTTCCTAATCTCCGGATCGGTTGACCAGGCATAAAATATCTCTCCCGGATGGATCATTCTTTGTTTTCCTGATATTTTTTGATCGATATAGCAGCAACCTTGTATTCGGACATATGTGGGAGGGGATCTGATGAGTTGAACGCCAAATTTCCAGAAACCCGTTCGATGAAGTGAAGAGGGATAAATGCCGTTCCTTTCTTTATGTCCTGAACAACTCGTGCCTTACACGCCAGTGACCCTTTTCTGAATGATACTGTGATGAGATCATTATTGCGAATCTTCAGTCGTTTGGCATCCTCCGGGTTTATCTCCAGATATCCTTCATTAATCTCATCATTCAGGTTTTTACATCTCCTCGTCATTGTCCCGGATTGCCAGTGCCAGATCAACCGTCCGGTTGTTAATCTGAATGGGAAATTTTTATCAGGTAGATCTGATGGTTCTTTCCATTCAACTGGATGGAAAACTCCTCTTCCATCTGGATGGGCAAAATGGTCAGCATAGAGAATCGGAGTACCTGGCTGATCCTGCTCTTTACAGGGCCAGCACATCCCCCCGGGTTTATCAATTTTTTCCCATGTCATACCCCGATATTGGGGGATAACAGAGCACATTTCATCAAAAATATCTTTTACACCTGAATAGGTGAATTGATCACGATACCCCATTTTACAGGCAAGTGCAGTAATAATCTCATAATCTGACTTTGCTTCTCCAGGGGGAGGAACCGCTTTTCTGATACGCTGAACTCTGCGTTCGGTGTTTGTCTGGGTTCCATCTTTTTCTGCAAAGCAGGCTGCCGGAAGAACGACATCGGCATACTGACAGGATTCAGTGAAAAAAATATCCTGAACAACGAGAAAATCAAGTTTCTTCAACCCATCGATGATAGTTGCAGGATTGGGCTCAGATACAACTGGGTTTTCCCCGATCAGATACATCGCTTTGAGGTATGAAGAAGATGAACGGATCTGTTCGAACATTGTGTTGATGTCATACCCCTCCCGTGGTTCACAGATACCATCAGGAAATCCCCATAATTTTGAAAGTCTCCGATGGGCCGTTCCATCGGTGACCGGTTGGTAGCCTGGATAATAATTTGGCAGGCATCCGGCATCACAGGCACCCTGCACGTTGTTCTGCCCACGAAGTGCATTAACTCCGGTCCCCGGGCGACCGATGTTTCCGGTGAGCATCATCAGGTTTGCAATCGATTTTACATTGTCAATTCCTGTTGTCTGTTGCGTGATGCCCATTGCATAGAGAATAGTGCACCGCTCTGCTGTTCCTATCCACTCAGCAGTCTTCTTAATGATGTCTGGTGAAACTCCGCAGAGTTCTCCGGCAATCTCTGGTTTATAGCGTTTCTGCAGAACAACTTTCTTTAATGCCTCATAGTGATTTGTTCGTTCAGATATGAACGATTTATCTTCCCATCCATTTCTAATGATCTCTCCCATGATGCTATTGAGGAGAAGAACATCTGAACCACTATAAAATTGGATAAAAAGGTCTGACTGAACAGCTGTTGGAGTAAATCGTGGATCAGCAGATATTACATGAGCTCCCCTTGAGTGTGCCCTGATGATCTGTCTTCCAACAAGCGGATGCTGCTCAAGAGTATTGCTGCCAAGACAGAGAATGCAATCCGATTCGCTGATATCAGGGATTGAATTGGTCATAGCATTGCAACCAAATGCAAGGTGGAGGCCGACCATGGTTGCTGAATGGCAAAGACGAGCACAATGGTCAAGGTGGCGGGTCTTCAGCACGCCCCTGGCAAATTTCATTGCTATGTAATTATCCTCGTTTGAACAACGGGCAGATGTGAGCACTGCCATCTCATCTGGCTTATATGATGACAATCTTTTTGAGATTAAATCGAGTGCAGCCTCCCAGTCAGCCTCATAAAAAATATCGCCCTTCCGTATGAGAGGCTTCTTCAGTCGATCAGGATTTGAGATAAACTGGTGGCTATATGTTCCCTTCTGGCAAAGGCGGCCCTCATTTACAGGTGACCGGTAATACGGAGCTGTGCCGATGACTTTTCCATCCTCTACCATTAGATTTAACGAACACCCGGTACTGCAATATGGACAGGTGGTAGTGATCTGAGTAAATGTCATCGATAGAAACTCAGTATTAATTAGGGGTATGATGGTAGTTATTATTCATGCTGTCTGGAAAAACCAGACAGATACGTCTGAACCGAAATACGACTGATAAAAAATTTAGAGTCAAAGCGGATTGCAGGTTCTGATCTCGCCTGTTTTTCCGGTCTCGTATCCTCCCAGTCGAGTGAGGATATTAACAAAGTCCGGAGTTTTGATGAGATCTGCAATAGCCCTGATGCGGATATCACTCTCAAACATCTCTCTGGTTGTCACAAGTTCATATCTCTCCAAGCCCACCGGAATGAAGGAGAGAGAAAAAGAGTGAGCAGCACTGTATACTGCCATACCGAGATCAGCATCCCCGGTTTTTACAGCCAGACATACACCAAGATGGGTTGTTGCCTCCCTGTCATACCCGTTGATCTGATCAGTATCGATCCCCTTTTGCTTGAGAATATGATCGAGAAGCATCCGGGTCCCTGATCCCCGCTGTCTGTTAATAAACCGGTGAGTTGTAATTGCCTCAAATCCGAGTGACTCCCGTGAGACAACTCCCTGTACCCGTTCAGCCACACAGATCAGGATCAGTTCTTCCTGAGGGAAGTATTTCTGCAGGTATGGAATATTGTAATCTCCGTCATCAGCAAGCAGGTGCATAGGTGCAAGGTGACAATATCCCCGCTTTAAGGTCAAAATCCCGCCCATACTTCCAACATGAGAAGAGGCAACCTGAATTCCGGAACTACGTATCAGGTTTGAAAGATGATCAACAACCGGATCATGACTGCCGGTGATCATCACAACCTGCTCTGCCACTGCAGGCCTGACAGTAAGGTATGCAGTAGTTGCTGCCCCTGTTTCAAGTCCTTCTTTATCAGATGGAATCTTCAGGTATGCGTTTGCCCTGACCATACTCATCTGGATGCCTGAGCCGCGGGAGAGAGGAGAGGCAACCCACTTGTTATTTATTTTTCCAACCGTTGCTAAAACAAATTCATCAGTCCCAATAGATGACTGTACTGCACTCGTCAGCTGGACAGGTAGTGTGTCAGGTTCAGGGATATCAAACCCATACCATTTGAGCAGAGGCTGAATTATCTCACGAAGGATGGTGTGACAGGCAATCGGGTATCCTGGCATACCAATGACCGGACGGTTATTTATCTCACCTAAAATTACCGGTTTTGCAGGCTTAATCGCGACGCCATGAATAATTACCTCACCTAACTCATCGATGACCTGAGCGGTGAAATCCTTGGTTCCTTTTGATGATCCTGCAGATATGATCACTATATCGTGACTATCTGCGGCTTTCCTGACCGTATCTCTGATCTGATCCAGGTCATCAGGGATTATGGGATAGTGAGTGACACTGACCCCTGCTTCTGATATCATGGCCGCTGCCATGTGCATGTTGCTCTCAATAACCTGCCCTGGAATTGGTATCTGTCCGACTGGTATGATCTCACTGCCAGTTGGAATGAGAGCCACTTTGAGCTCAAGAACAGGAACCTCTGAAATTCCATAACTGGTCATTGCGCCGATATCTACCGGACGGATCGTGGTCAGACGAGGAATGATCATCTCAGTCTCTGCGATATCTTCACCGATGGGTCTGATATGTTGCCATGGATGTGCGGCTGAATGGATAAGGAAGGATCCATTCTGCTCTATCACATCCTCAATCATGATCACGGCATCAAATCCATCCGGAATGACATTACCGGTATTGACCCGAACAACATGAGTAAGGAGGACAGGCTTTTGATCGGTCGCTCCTATCGTTTCCTCACTTTTAACGGCAATTCCATCCATGGCTGACAGATGGGCAGATGGAATTGATAATGGAGAAAAGACTGCATCAGCAGTTATCTTTCCGGATGAATTCAGAATAGGTACTGTTACAACCCGGGGCTGGTAAGCAAATCGTTCATGTAATGTATTTAAAGCCTGATCAAGGGATGTCAGTGTGAGATACCGGGTTGCCTTGTCGTTCTCTTTTACCATGGAATTACCTCCACGATCTCTCCTGCTTCATATCCTTCAACAGAACCTGGGATCTTGATTACACCATCGCTTTGCAGAAGAGTATTTGTCAGCCCTGATTTTCCTAACACTGGCACGATATATTTTCCATCAAATACACCTCTCACGTAATCTTCTCTCCCCTGAATTGACTTTACAGGGATCATGAGGGGAAGATGCAGGTTTTTTTCTGGTGAGGAATTTCCCGTCATCCTTTTGAGCAGTTCACGAACAAGAATCAACAGGATGATATATGCAGATGCTGGATGCCCTGGAAGTCCAATAACTGGTTTTCCACGAACAGTCCCGACTATTGTGGGTTTTCCTGGCGAAATTGCAATGCCATGGACCAGGATTTCTCCCCGTGATGCTATGATGTCCGCACACATATCGCGTTCCCCTTTCGAACTACCTCCTGAAAGGAGAACTGCATCACATGAAGATACCGCTTCGTCCAGTGCCTCTGTTAACGAACTGCGATCATCAGGCACTATTCCATACACGATGGGAATGCAGCCTTCTTCTGACACAAATCCGCTGCATAACCAGGTATTTACATCCCGAATCTCTCCACCTTTCGGCTTTTCATGTGCCTGAACAAGTTCATTTCCTGTTGATATGATCCCGATTCGCGGACGAGACGAAACAGGAACCGTATTGCACCCACATGCTGCGAGAACACCCATGACCCGTGAAGTGATTACGGTTCCGGCCTTGACAGCAGATCTATCTGATCCAAAATCCTCGCCCTTAGAGATCCGATTCTCACCAATTGATACAGGCCTGTGAATGAGTATCTGATCTCCGAGTTCCTCACAATACTCGATCATTGCTACTGCTTCTGCCCCGTAAGGAAGAGCACCTCCCGTTGGGATATACATACAGGAGCCACGCTGAAGTGTTACCTTCCGGTCTTCACCCATGGCGATCCGACCTGATAATGTAAGCATGGATGGAATTGATTCACTGGATCCGATGGTATCAGAAGCATACACTGCATATCCGTCAACAGTTGATCGATCAAATCCAGGAATATCTATATCAGACCTGATATCCTCAGCAAGAACTCTGCCGACAGCATCGGATAAGGGAACTGTTTCAGTTTTTTGCGAAGATGAGATCGAGGTTATTATCCTGACTGCTTCACGAACAGATATCACTGATAGAAATCGAGTCATGAATAACAGCCTAATTGGCACCCGGAAATCATAATAGGATTGTTTTTACAGCAGGTGGCAATTTTAATCTTTGTTATGCCATTCGTACCGGACATCTTTATGACTTTCCTACAGGGAAGATTCGTGGTAATCCCTTCTGTTTTTAATGCTGATTCGACCTCTTCCTCATTCATGTATGCCGGACCTCTGTTCTACAGCAGGCGTATTGGTATCCATTTGATCGGATCTCCTTGCTCCTGATGTGGTGTCGTTCAGGTCTAATTTGAATCATATCAAATATAACTCTGCCCGTCTTTAGATGTACGAATCCAACTCAATTATTTGTATATCATATACAAACAAAAAAATTTAGTAGTCAGGGTTAATTTTCTCGTTCTTTGTCATCTACAATTCATCAAGAATGCGGCACCCCGATCTGATATCTCTATTAGAAAAAAAAGAGATAAGAATATCAATTGTTATAGCAGCGAATATTAGATTCAGGCGAGATCTTGGCTCGCATAGATCTGTAAATTACAGGTTCTTAATTCTTTTAAAGTATAACTCTTATGAATTAATCCGGGTGAGCCCAATCACCAGTTTTCTCTAAAAATTGCACATAAAAGGGGTATCTCTTATATGGTACTACGTGTTATACCATAGTGCTCGATTGAGACATTATCGAGTTAAATGTTTAAGGTTGTGAGGCAGAATCAACCCGAACCATGAAGTATTTCCCGAGTTCATGCTTCATGGTGATTCTGCCAACCGAGGAAAATGCAGAGGTAATCTGCAGATATCTATATGCTCCTTATACTATATCAACCCGAGTAACCTTTGGGATTTTATCTGATTATTTTATCTCATATGTAATTTTAAGCCCGTGTTTTTCAAAACTCACTGATAATATTCACAAATGCGGCATGATATGAAAAGTTAATTTTGTCTGGTAAATCTGGAGTTATGTATAATAATTTTTCGGGAATCTTCTCTGATAATTATGCGAGAGTGCGCTGAAAATATTTTTTTAAACTTGTCTAACATTTGTAAATAATAATTTGGATCAATTTATTTTCTGATGTCTGATCACCAATTTTCACAACTTTTCAAGATCAGAATACATGATAATAAATAGATGTGCAGAAGAAGTTCTAGTACTGTAACGTGGCAGTGTAGTTTCAGGCCTGTATATAGATCTCACTCTACCAGGATCAATCTGATACTACCGCTGATCACATTCAGAGCATTTGTACCAAACCGAGGAACATAATGAGCTCGATTACGATCAACCTGATATCAGGTCGCACCATCCAGCAGGGAGTCTCGATGGAAGGTGGCAAGGAGAAGAACAACTACCGCCTTGCCTGTGGAATTATCGAGATGGATGACGCTGATTTTAAGAAACTCGGCGTCATGAAGAACACCAATGTGAAAGTGTCCAGTGAATTTGGGAGTGTTGTAGTCAAAGCAATAGCAGCAACACAGGGACCGCACCCAGGTATGGCATTCATTCCGATGGGACCCTGGGCAAACAAGGTAACCAGTACCGAGACCTACTCGACTGGTATGCCTACGTTTAAAGGAGTGCCGGTAACAGTAGAACCAGCTCCTGAAGAAAAAGTCCTCTCCTCAGTCGAACTCGTTCGCGAATACTGTTTTGGTGATAACTGATGTCAAAAACAATCACTGACGTAGTCTGCCCGTTCTGTGGTACGCTCTGTGATGACCTTATCGTCACCACCGATGATGAAGGAAAGAAGATTCTGGGTGTTGACAATGCCTGTGCAATCGGGGCCGAGAAGTTCATTCATTCTTCAGACCACTCACACCGGGTCACCAGACCACGCAAGATGCAGGAAGACGGTTCTTTTAAAGAGATATCATACGAAGAAGCGATCGAACACACTGCAAAGATCCTTTCAAACGCTAAAAAGCCACTGATGTACGGCTGGTCTTCAACTTCATGCGAAGCAGACAGTGTCGGTCACGAGATTGCAGAACTCTGTGGTGGCATTGTTGATAACACTGCAGCAGTCTGTCACGGTACTACTCTGATAGCAGTTCAGAATGTGGGTATCCCAAGCTGCACACTCGGAGAAGTCAAGAACCGTGCAGACCGGATCATCTTCTGGGGATGCAATCCGGCACACGCTCACCCACGCCACATGTCCCGGTACTCTATCTTTCCACGTGGATACTTCACCGGTAAGGGAGCAAAACAGAGGAAGATCATCGTTGTAGACCCACGTCCAACCGACACTTCAACCCTTGCTGATATCCATCTCCAGGTCGAGCAGGGATATGATTACGAACTCCTCCAGGCACTTCGTGCAGCTCTCCGTGGAGAGCCTCTTGTCGGAGATGTTATCGCAGGTGTTCCAAAAGAGACTGTATATGAAGCTGTTGAAGTTCTCAAGTCCGGACGGTTCGGTGTCATCTTCTTCGGTATGGGTGTTACCCAGTCGCTCGGAAAAGACCACAACATCGATGCAGCCATCTGTCTGACCAAGGATCTCAACGACTACACCAAGTTCTCGATCGTTGCAATGCGTGGTCACTACAATGTGACCGGATCAGGTCAGGTGCTCGGGTGGCAGTATGGATTCCCATACTCTGTTGACCTGTCACGTGGATTTGCAAGATATAATCCGGGAGAGACCGGCTCCATCGAGGTCCTGAAACGCCAGGAAGCAGATGCAGTCTTCGTGCTCGGCAGCGACCCGGGTGCACACTTCCCGATGAAGTGTGTCAAGGAGATCTCCAGACTCCCCTCTGTTGCAATCGACCCACATATCACACCAACGACTGAGATCTGTGACGTACACGTCCCGGTAGCCTTTGTCGGTGTTGAAGTCGGTGGCAACTGCTATCGTATGGACAACGTTCCAATCGAGGCACGCAAAGTCGTGGAACCACCAGAGGGCATGATGACTGACCAGCAGTTCCTCACTGCGGTTCTTGCGAGAGTCAAGGAGCTCAAGGCCAACTAAAGGGAGAGATCATGAGCGAATATATCATCAAAAACGGAACAGTCTACGACCCGAAGACCGAGGTCAAGGGAGAGGTCAAGGATATCTGTATCAAGGACGGCAAGATCGTAGACAAGGTCTCTTCCAAGGCAAAGTCCATCGATGCCAAGGGAAAGACCGTCATGGCAGGTGCAGTGGAGATCCATGCACACGTAGCCGGACCGAAAGTCAACGAAGGCAGGAACTACCGACCTGAAGACAAACTCTTCTCCTACCAGCCAGGTGGCAAGAACACCCGCATGGCCGGTGGATTCTCAATCCCAACCACATTCAAGACCGGGTATGAGTATGCCAAGATGGGATACACCACCGTCATGGAGGCAGCAATGCCACCACTCTATGCCCGTCACGTGCATGAGGAGATCAAGGACACACCAATCATCGACGAGGGTGCATTCCCGGTCTTTGGAAACAACTGGTTTGTCTTTGAGTACCTCAAGAACAACGAGATGGACAATGTCATGGCATACATCTCCTGGCTGCTCAAGACCACCAAGGGATACGCAATCAAGATTGTGAACCCCGGCGGTTCAGAAGCCTGGGGATGGGGAGAGAACTGTACAACCATTCATGACCCGGTTCCGTACTTTGACATAACCCCTGCCGAGATCATGAAGGGGCTCCTCACTGCCAACGAGAAGATGGGACTCCCACACTCGATCCACGTACACACCAACAACCTCGGAAACCCGGGCAATTACACAGATACTCTTGATACCTTCAAGCTCGCCCAGGGTGTCAAGCCGAACAACAAGTTCGGTCGTGACCAGGTCTTCCACCACACCCATGTTCAGTTCCACTCCTACGGTGGAGACAGCTGGCTGAACTTTGAGTCCAAGGCCAAGGAGATCATGGACTATGTCAATGCAAACAAGAACATGACCATTGACCTTGGCTGTGTGACCCTTGATGAGACCACCACGATGACCGCAGACGGTCCGTTCGAGCACCACCTGACAACCCTCAACCACCTCAAGTGGGCAAACGTGGATGTCGAACTTGAGACCAGCTCAGGAATCGTGCCATATGTCTACGATCCGAACGTCAAGGTGTGTGCAATTCAATGGGCAATCGGTCTCGAACTCGCTCTCTACACGAAAGATCCGATGAGATCCTTCATCACCACCGACCACCCGAATGCAGGACCGTTCACCAGATACCCACGGATCTTCAAGTGGCTCATGTCAGACAAGTCCAGACAGGAGATGCTCAAGGGATTCAAGTACTCTGACAAGGTCATTGCAGCAACCAACCTCGCATCTCTCGACCGTGAGATCACCTTCTACGAACTCGCTCAGATGACCCGTGCAGGTCCGGCAAAATCCCTCGGATTAACAAATATGTTCGGAGGACTCGCCCCAGGCATGGAAGCAGATGTTGTCATCTACGACATCAATGAAGCCAAGATCAAGGATCCAGAAGAGATCGAGAAGGCATTCAGTGCAGCAACCCATGTCTTCAAGTCAGGTACCCTTGTTGTCGACAACGGCGAGATCGTCAGCAACGGAAACAAGAGAACCCTCTGGGTCGATGCAAAGGTTCCAACCAACGCACAGGTTGAACGTGACGTGCAGATGAAGTTCCTGAAGTATTACAGTGTCAACCTGAACAACTACGAAGTTTCAGACCACTACGTTGCAAACCCGTACGTGATCGAGGTTGAGAACTGAAGGGGGAAGGAAAATGGATACTGTAAAACTTACCGCAAAAGTTGTTCCTGAACTCTACCTTGAAGCAGAACACATCTCTCCTGATGTGTTCGCAGGCAAGAGCACCCAGGAGATCGGCGATCTCTCTGTTCACATGGGGAACCAGACCTACAAGATCGCTGACTACTTCACTGTTGAAGGAAAGGCCGGAGCAACCGCTGCAGATACGAAGATCGTTGTTGCAGGCGACGTCAGCAAGGTCAAGTACATCGGCATGAAGATGACTGCCGGAGAAGTCGAGGTCCTTGGTAATGCAGATATGTACGTCGGTGCCTGGATGGCCGGCGGAAAAATCCTCGTCAAGGGCAATGTAGATTCATTTGCAGGAATTGCGATGACCGGTGGAGAACTGATCATTGAAGGGAATGCAAAGAACTACATCGGGGCAGCCTACCGTGGTGACTGGCGTGGTATGCAGGGTGGAAAGATCGTTGTCAAGGGCAATGTAGGCTCTGATGTCGGTTCAAACATCAATGGCGGAACCATCGATATCGGTGGCAACGCAGATGTTCACCTTGCAACCCATGCGGATGGTGGAACTATCATCGTTCGTGGTGTCGCAAAAGGCCGTGTCGGTGGCCAGATGGTCAAGGGAGATATCTACTGCCTTGGCGGTGTCGAGCGTATGATGCCCTCTTACAAGTTTGACCACACCGAAGAGGTCGAATTTGAAGGCAAGAAGATGAACTTCCAGGTCTACTTCGGTGATCTTGGAGAGCGTCACGGCAAGAAGAAAGGCGAGATTATCTACGGAAAGATCTACCTCGGAACAGCAGAAAAATCAGATGCAACAGAACCTAAAGTTGCTGCACCTTCAGAGAAGAAGGTTCGTCTGAATGATCTGCAGACCAATCAACTTGTTTCAGCACTCAAAGAGATGAAGGAGCCAAGTGTTCAGGAAGTCAGGACATACATCTTTGACAACTTTAACATCGATATGAAACCTTCACAAGTCTCCCGCCTGATTTCAACCCTGAAGCGGTAATTACCACTTCATATCCTCATTTTTTAAATTCTATATCTACTCAACGTTTTTTGATTCCTTTTTCAATACAGAAATGATTTGTATTTTATTACCCAAGGAGATGTATTATGAAAAAAGTAGCCTCCATCTCTAATCCTGATATGGATGTGTACCGATGCAATCCATGCAGATATTACTATTATCCTGAACTGGGTGATCCCACCCAGAATATTCCGCCAGGAACCCCGTTTACAAAACTTCCTGACACATGGAGATGTCCTCCCTGTAAGGAACCAAAGTCAGCGTTTGTAAAGGTTGAAAGGCCAAAAAACCGGCAAATCTGATATAAACATCCCATCCTGATGCTTGTTTAAAGGTGTTAGGTGAATCGACTGAAATTCTGAAATTTTGCATGGAAACTATTTCATGCCGCTGCCCATGGGTCACTCTTGATGTATTGTCAGCGGTTTTCTAAAATTTATCGATTATACGGGGACTTCTCTTTTTTTGATAGAGTATCCGGGCACATCACAAGAGTTAGTAAACTTGTGAAAATTGGGGGATTACTCATTTCTGCGCCATAATTATTGAAAGTATCCAATATTTGTGGGTGAAACATCCCAAATGTCAATCATATGCCTGAAATAATCCCAATATTTCAATATCTACATCAAGATGATGTCCACCTTCATTGTAGTTTACCCACTGCTATTCAACAACTTTCAGAAAAATTTCACAAGACTTATCTTTGAGAATAAACCACTTGATATTACCGAGGAATCGTTAATGGAATTTAAGTATGTTCAGACAACATGCCCGTATTGCGGTACCGGCTGTTCGTTTAACCTTGTGGTTAAGGACGGAAAGGTCGTCGGGACTGCACCGTACCAGCGTTCACCGGTGAACGAGGGGAAGGTATGCCCGAAGGGACTGTATTCCCATGAGTTTATCAATTCCCCAGATCGACTCACCACGCCACTGATCAAGAAGGATGGGAAGTTTGTAGAGGCCACCTGGGACGAGGCACTCAAACTTATCGCTGAAAAGTTCAAGACATTCAAGCCCGATGAGTGTGCTGTTCTTTCTTCAGCCCGTGTCTCAAACGAAGATAACTATGCGATGATGAAGTTCGCTCGTGGTGTCTTCAAGACACGGCACATCGATCACTGTGCCCGTCTCTGTCATGCATCCACGGTAGCAGGTCTTGCAAATATTTTCGGCTCCGGCGCAATGACCAATTCCATTCTCGATATCGCCCAGTCCAAGTGTGTCTTTGTCATCGGTTCAAACACCTTTGAGAATCACCCGCTCATCGGTCGTAAGATCATGACGGCAAAGGCAAATGGTGCCAAGGTAATCTATGTTGACCCCCGCCAGACCCCGACTGGAAAACAGGCTGATCTGTTCCTGCAGTTCTACTCTGGAACTGATGTATGTCTCCTGAATGGTCTAATGCAGGAGATCATCAATAACGGATGGGAAAACAAGGAGTTCATCGAGAAACGCTGCAACGGGTATGAGGATCTCAAGAGTGAGGTCATGAAATCTGAATACAGCCTTGAGAACGTCTCAACCGTCACCGGTGTTCCTGTCGAGGATCTGAAGACCGCCGCAGAGTGGTATGCAAAATCTGGCGCAACCGCTGTTCTGTACTCGATGGGTATCACCCAGCACACCACCGGAGTTGACAACGTCAAGTCTGTTGGTAACATTCAGATGCTGACCGGAAACCTTGGACGTCCAGGAACCGGTGTAAACGCACTTCGTGGACAGAATAACGTGCAGGGTGCCTGTGATATGGGAGCCCTTCCGGTTGTGTTCACCGCATACCAGAAAGTTATCGATCCCGCCGCACACAAGAAGTTCGAGGATGCATGGGGATTCCCTGACGGTATTGCAGAGGGTAAGAACGGGTACGAAGTAACTACCATGATGGATGTCCTCACCGACAAGCCCGGTGAACTGAAATGCATGTATATCATGGGTGAAAACCCGATGATCTCTGACCCTGATCTGACCCATGTGGAACATGCACTCAAGTCACTTGAGTTTCTGGTCTGCCAGGACATCTTCATGAATGAGACCAGTGTGCTCGCAGATGTCGTCCTCCCGGCAACCTGTTTTGCAGAAAAAGACGGAACTCAGACCTCAACTGAGCGTCGTGTCCAGATGTGGAGAAAAGCCCAGGATCCACCAGGCGAAGCACGGTTAGACTGGCAGATTATTGCCGACATTGCCAAGGCAATGGGATACGAGAAGCAGTTTGCCTGGAAATCAGCAGAAGAGATCTTCACCGAGATGGCATCACTCACTCCATCCTACGGCGGCATGAACTATGAGCGGCTGAACAAACCTGAAGCACTCCACTGGCCATGCCCGACCAAGGAACACCCGGGAACTCCGATTCTCCACGGTGAAAAGTTTGGTATGCCTGACGGCAAAGGTCTTATGACTGCCATACCGTTCAAGTACCAGACCGAGCGGCCTGATGCAGAATACCCATTCCTGCTTACTACCGGACGCTGTATCTGGCACTGGCACACCGGAACCATGACCCGGAGATCTGAAAACCTCGAACGCGAAGAACCAACCGGATGGGTTGAGATCAACCCCGAGGATGCAAAGGCTCTCGGTATCAAGAACGGTGAGATGATCAAGGCAATCAGCCGCCGTGGAGAGATCCAGATCACTGCCCGTGTCACTGACACCATCAAGAAAGGGGTCATGTTTATACCGTTCCACTTCGTGGAGTGTGCAGCAAACATGCTGACCATCAACGCTCTTGATCCAATCGCCAAGATTCCGGAGTCAAAAGCCTGTGCAATAAAAGTTGAGAAGATCCAGGGGGCCTGAAGATGGTAGCAAAAGGCGATATGGTTTATGCATGGGCAAAAGATGCAGAAATCCTGAAGAAAGGAGAGTGCGGTGGCGCAGTCTCAGCACTGCTTAAACATGCACTTGAGTCCAAGACCGTTGATGCGGTCCTTGCAGTGAAAAAAGGCCAGGATATCTACGATGCAGTTCCTGCATTCATCACCGATCCTGCAGAGATAGCATCCACGGCAGGTTCCCTGCACTGTGGAACCCTGCTGATGCCAAAGATTCTGAAGAAGTACCTTGACGGCGTAAAGGACATGAAGATTGCAGTCACCTGTAAGGGCTGTGATGTCATGGCATTCTATGAACTGGCCAAGCGGAACCAGATCAACCTTGACAATGTCATTATGATCGGTGTCAACTGTGGAGGATCTGTCAGCCCGGTTGCAGCCAGGAAGATGATCACCGAGAAGTTCGAGGTAGACCCGAACATCGTACACAAGGAAGAGATCGACAAGGGTCAGTTCATCATCGAGTACGAAGGCGGACACAAAGGCATCAAGATCGACGAACTTGAAGAGGAAGGATACGGTCGCCGGTCCAACTGCCGCCGCTGCAAGATGAAAGTTCCCCGTGGTGCAGATCTCGCCTGCGGGAACTGGGGAGTCATCGGAGACAAGGCTGGAAAGGCAACCTTTATCGAAGTATGTTCAGAGAAGGGTGCAAACCTCGTATCTGCAGCAGCATCCAAAGGTGCGATCGAGACTGCAACCCCTGACCCGAAAGGTATTGAGATCCGTGGAAAGGTCGAGAAGGCAATGCTCAAGCTCGGTGACGAGTGGCGACACCGGGACTTTGAAGCGCTTGGAACCGGAAAAGAACGTCTCAAGACCATTATGGACGAGAGTTCCCGATGTATCAAGTGTTTTGCCTGTGTTGACAACTGCCCGATCTGTTACTGTGTCGAGTGTTCAACCAAGAAACCCTGGTTCGTCACCCCGGGACAGTTACCACCAGGCCTCATGTTCCATCTGATCAGGTTCGCTCACATCTCTGACTCATGTATCAACTGCGGTCAGTGTGAAGAACTCTGTGCAATGGATATCAGAAACGCACTCTTCATGCATGCCCAGCAGGTTGAGATCGAGAAGATGTTCGGACATGTTCCAGGAAGGGATATGACTCCGCCAATCCATGCACTTGCAGAGGAGAAGGCAGAGCGTGCACGGCTTGATGCAACTGGAACCGACTCCATCTACGAGAATATATTTTCTGAGTAATTATCTCTGACAGTGTTACTCTGAAAACGAGCAACCCTTTTTTTATAACAATTTTTATCCTCTTGGTCCTACTCCTCAACGTGTCAGGAAGCGAAATACGGCTATTATTTCATGTTTTTAGGATCTATTTTTCCATAGGACTTACGCGAAACGGGTTTTCAACCGAAAGATCAATATATTATTAAATTAATAAAAATAATTCGTGCCCCCCTTACCAAAATGCTGTGATAAAGACTACATTCACTTTTTAATGGCTGCTCAATGTGATGCATCCTGCGTAAAAGCCGCTGATTGTTATTCTGAGATTGGAATCAGTATTGCACATGATTCTTTCAACAGATTTCTGACGAGACAGTCTCTTACTAACGAGGCGTTGTGGAAAGAGGTTGAACCATATGTCGAGAAAAAGAGTGGCTGGTTTGTCCTTGATGATACAGTGATCGATAAGATTCATTCAAAATTTATCGAAATGACATATTATCAATGGAGTGGGAAGCATCATAAAGTTGTAAAGGGTATCGGGCTTATTAGTCTTGTTTGGACTGATGGTTCATTTACATATCCTCTTGATTATCGCCTATATGATCCTGGCGAGGATGAAATGACGAAAAACGATCATTTCAGGGAAATGATTCAGACTGCGGTTGTTCGAGG
>Ga0074197_1001268_pt1 | contig 22330 bp, 18 predicted proteins | sample EPASupsiteSAE305_FD_64526 | JGI IMG/M metagenome (GOLD analysis project Ga0074197, IMG submission 64526) | Bioremediated contaminated groundwater microbial communities from EPA Superfund site, New Mexico - SAE3-05 reassembly with SPADES | ecosystem: Environmental > Aquatic > Deep subsurface >...
GGCAAGGAATGCGTTGGCGGCTTTGTCGGGCATCGCCGCATGCGTCTGCTTGCCCTTGGTCGTCACTTTGAGCCAGCAGATATTCTTTTCGGCAACCTCAATCTCGGTCGCGTCGGAGGAACCGCCATCGGGGATGACGATAATGTCGTCTTTGCCAAAAAGGTGGTGATGCTCAAGCAGATACTGTATGCCGAACTTGGACCCGACCTCTTCGTCCGCGATAAAGAGAAGTTTTATCGTGCGTTCAGGGACAACGTCGAGCTTGAAAAACGCAAGCGCCGCAAAGACTGAGGACACAAGACCCTGCTGGTTGTCCTCCACGCCACGGCCATAGAGCTTGCCATTCTTTGCGATGACCTTCCAGGGGTCGCTTTCCCAGAGGCCGCGTTCGCCCTCCGGCACGACATCGAGGTGCGACATAATCCAAACCGGGCTGTCCTGTCGTTTGCCGGGGATAGTCGCCACCATGTTCGGGCGGATTTTTGAGGGGACTCTCGAATCCGGAGCGTCAAAATGCTGAATATTGACTATCCCCTGCTCCTTGAGCCACGTCTCCAGGGCGGCGGCCTTCTCTATTTCTCCAGTGCCGTCTGACTCTGGCGCAAGTGCGGGGTGGGAAGTGAGGAGCGTTTCAAGCTCGATAATGCCCTTCTCCTGCGAATCCAGAAATTGCTGTATCTGAGCGAGTGTGGTCATGGTCTTTCCCTTTCATGGGCAAAATGCTGTGCATACGCACGCCACGACGTGGCGATAATGGTTTCTGCATCAGAGTGTTTCGCTTCCCAGCCGAGCAGTTCCTTTGCCGCCGCGCTTGAAGCGACGAGCTTCGCGGGGTCGCCCGGCCTGCGCCCCGTTATTACGGCGGGGATGGGCTGGCAGGTGATTTTTCGCGCCGTCTCGAGGATTTCGAGCACCGAAAGCCCGTGCTCGGAGCCCAAATTGACGGCGAAACTCTGCGATTCTTTCACAAGACGCATGAGCGCGGCGCAATGCGCCTCCGCGAGGTCGGTCACGTGGATATAATCGCGTACGCCGGAACCGTCCGGCGTGGGATAATCGGTGCCAAACACCTCGAGGTGCGGCCGCAGTCCCACCGCGACCTCCATGATGACGGGAACCAAATTAGCCGGATTTTTTTCAAGCCCGCGCACCCTGCCCTCGGGATCATACCCGGCCGCATTGAAATAGCGCAGCGCCGCGAACCTGAGCCCCTTGAGCCTGTCGTACCACGCCAGGCAACGCTCGATCTCGAGCTTGGTAAAACCATAGAAATTGGCGGGGTCCTTCGGATGTGCTTCATCGATCGGCAGGTATTTCGGCTCGCCGTAAATTGCCGCCGAGGACGAAAACACAAGGCGGGAAATTTCTGCTTCGCATGCCGCATTGAGAATGTTGATTGTCCCAGTCAGATTTTGAGTAGCGTATTTTTCGGGCTTGATCATGGATTCGCCCGCGGCTTTGGCCGCGGCGAGGTGCACCACTGCGTCATATCCCTGTTTCATGACCGAGACGAGCCATGGGTAATCCAGAATGTCGCCCTTGAAAAAAGCGTATTCGGGAAAGAGGTTCTCTTCGGTGCCGGAGGAAAGGTTGTCGATGATGCTGATGTCATGGCCCTTGTCGGCAAGCAGCCTAGCCACATGGCTGCCAATATAGCCCGCTCCGCCGATGACCAATACTTTCATGCGCTTTCCCTCCCCGATCGAAATCCACATAATTCACGGTACCTGGGTTTCTCGCATAATACCGTTAAAGCGAACAAAGAAAAAGCCGTCGACAGGCAGCAGGAAGCTTTTTCAGCCCAGGTTTTTAAGGTACAATAGAATACGCATAAACTGTCCTTGCGCGGAGAGGTGCGGCACAGTTCTGCAAAGAGGAGAGCTCTCCATGTCCGAAGAAAAAGAAAGGATAATAGAATTCATCAAAACACAAATCGCCGCGTACGGATTCGGGGGGGCGGTGGTCGGGATCAGCGGCGGAATCGATTCGGCCGTCGTCGGCAAACTTTTGACGGAAGCCCTGGGAAAGCACAACGTATTCGGACTCCTTTTGCCAGAAAGAGATTCGTCAAAAACCACGATCGCCGATTCAGTCATGGTGTGCGAATTCCTGGGAATCCACTACTCAGTAAGAAATATTACTCCGCTTGTGAGAAAACTGGGCGTATACAGGACGAAGCCGCCCGCGTTTCTTTTCCCAAGGAAAGTACAGGAGGAGTATGCCAGGGCCCAGTGGCTGAAAACAGCCAATCCTTATATCAACGACCTCAAAAACTCCGGCGGGGAAACCAACAGGAGGAATCTTGCGTATTACAGGACCAAGCACCGATTCAGAATGATCGAGCTGTACTATGAAGCGGAGCAAAGAGGTTACGCGGTCGTCGGCACCACCAACAGGACAGAGTACCTTACGGGTTTTTATATCAAATGGGGAGACGATTCCAGTGATATCGAACCCATCATGCACTTATATAAAACGCAGGTATTTGAACTGGCAAAAGAGCTTGGAATCCCTCAAAGGATAATCGACAAAAAACCGAGTCCGGACATAGCTCCCGGCATCACCGATGAATTTGCCATGGGGATCACGTATGGCGATTTGGACAGGATTCTGCAAAAAATCGAGCTCGATCAGCCTCTCTCCGATGAAAAGCAGGATGTCGTGAAAAAGGTCCGTGAAATTCTCGCATCCGCCAAATACCGGAATATCAGGAACATCAATCTGTTGCAGGGGGAAACGTAAGCCGTAAGCCTCCGTCCTCCGCCGCGATACCGGGCAGCCGCGGGCAAAAAAAAGCCACCTCTCCGTGAGGTGGCCGAAAATGCCGCCGATCAGAATCGAACTGATGACACATGGATTTTCAGTCCATTGCTCTACCAACTGAGCTACAGCGGCATGCTGTGATCTATCGCCCGCAACCTTGTGTAAAATGGAGAGTGGGCGGTGCAAGAGTCGAACTTGCGACCCCCAGCGTGTCATACTGGTGCTCTAACCAACTGAGCTAACCGCCCGCATCTGTTACAGACGACAGAAGCTCTTATATCAGACAGAGACAGAGAATGTCAAGCGATCCCTTTCCATGAAAGAATTGTATTCAAGAATTGCGTTTGGATGCATTTGCGTATACAATAACGGTACTATTGGAGGAGCACATGCAGAATATATTGCGCCATTATAAGAGCTTGGCCTTTGCAAGTCTGTTCATGATACTGGGAACAGCCGTATTTGCCTTCACTTTCATGCCAATGTCCATTTCGATCTCGCCAAGCGGCGCGCAGAGCATCGCCAGTTTTCGCCTCACCAATGATGCTGCCCAGCAAATTGCCATTTCGGTCAAGGCCATGACACGCCAGATCGACGAAAATGGAAATGAGACAAATGAACCGGCCGACAATGAGTTCACGATATTCCCAACGAGAGTTGTCGTTCAGCCTAATTCTTTTCAAAATATAAAAGTGCAGTACAAAGGCAGCCCCAAGCTTGCCAAGGAAGTAGCATACCGCATCATCGCGGAGCAGGTTCCCATCGATTTCAGCCAGCCGCAGAGTTCAGGAGTAAAGGTACTATTCCGCTATATTGCGGCACTCTATGTGGCGCCGTCCAATGTCAAAGACAAGCTGTCAGTCTCGAAAGTCGAATATGCCGAACAGGACGGAAAGAAAGGGTTTCTGGTGACCATCACGAATAGTGGCACCCGCCACGCGCTCATCAACGACCCTGTCCTGAAAATTTCCGGCGGACCTTCGGTTTCGGTCACGCTCAGTGATGACCTGCTGAAAGCGATTCAAGGCCAGAATCTGCTTGCGGGAAATGTGCGAAAGTTCTTTATTCCTTATGATAATGTAAGTCCAAACGCAAATTACTCGGGCGCACTGTCGGCTACGATCGAATAACGATTTCATGCGCGGGTGATTTGAAGTCGATATAAAAAATGTAATGTGTGGAGCAATTATTCAATGGTCTTTAGAAAAACTTCACTCTTCCTCGTGCTGAGCTTCGTTTGGGGAATAACCATGCTTTTCGGCCAGGTGCCCGGTGTCAGGAAAACAAACGGCCAACCTGCATTTCCAAATGTACCCATCGCTCACGACACGATAATGCCGGAGCTCAGAATCAGCTTTGCGCTCACGATAAACGGCAAGCCCATGGGCGAAATCGATGCGGGCGTGTGGCACAACGAGGCAATCCTCGAAAAGGAACCGGCAGCCCGGCTCCTGATCGATTACCTGCGTCCCGATATCTATTCAACTATTTTCGATACGATATTCAAAGGCCTCACATGGCTCAGCGCCGAAGATTTCGCGATCACGGGCATTGCTTTTGAATTCGATCCGGCGGAGCTCACCATCAGTATCACTATACCTCCCGAGTATGCGCCCGTTGTGGATATTGATTTTGTGCCCGAACAAGTGCCAAATTACAAGCCCATTCTCAGACCGGCGCCTTTCTCGGGATTCATCCAGAATGAATCGAATCTGCAAGTTTCGAGCTCATCCGACAGTACGCTGTTTTTTTCGACAAAACTCTATTCCATGATCGATATTATGGGAACGCATCTTTTCGGTTCGGGATATGTATCCCTCTCTCAGACGTCGTCTTCGTATTATTTCGATAGCATTTACGCGCTTTGGAACGACAACGCCCGAAAATTGCAGATCTCGCTGGGTATGATAAGCGCCCCTGGCACGGGCTTTCAGTCACAACCTTCGCTTTACGCCATTTCGTTCGCAAGCGTCGAAAATCAGCGCTATCTTGTGCGTCAAGGATTTATCGACGATAAAACCGAGTTTACTATTCATAAACTCGCAAAAGTAACAGTTGAAGTGAATGGCCGACCTATCCGGCAAGTACTTCTGGCTCCCGGAAATTATCGCATTCTCGATTTGCCTTTCACCACCGGCCTCAATGAATTCATCCTGCGTATCGAAGAAACAGATGGCAATGTGCAGGTTCTTCGTCGCATTGTCCCGCGCGACGGCAATATCTTGCAGGTAGGAACTTCGGAATTCGCGTTTTCCGCGGGAGCATCAACGACGGACTGGAGCGAATTTTTTGCTTCCGGCTATTATCTCTACGGTTTTTCGCCGACATTTTCAGGAGGTATCAACCTTCAATCCGACAAGCGCTCAGCAATGGGGGGCCTTACATGGGTCTCCGCCCTTCCGATTGGCACACTGAATGGCTCGGCTTCCGTCGTGGGACGCTGGGATGGGTGGGGCGAAATGTTCGCCCCTGCGGCTTCTGTGAGCTATCTCTTTTCAATGCCTGAAAAAGACTACATTCCTTCGTTAGGAATCTCAGCAAATTATCGCGGACTGGGTTTCGAATCGCCAGGCACTTCGGCGCCGACAGGGTCAGCGCCGGATGCCTTCTTCTCACTCTCAGCAAATCTCTATTCAAAGATTTTCGCGCGAACGGGCACAAGCATCGGCTATTCTTTCACACTCACCGAAAGCGCGCCTCCGACTATGACCCACGGGTTGTATGCATCGATCAGCCAGAGCTTTATACGCGGCGGAAATGTAAATCTTTCCGGGCAGCTTTCCTTCCCCGCATCGGGCACACCCACTTTTTCCGCGATTCTGGCCTTCAGTATTATGCCAAAGGACATATATCAGCGATCCTTCAATTACCTGCAGACTTCGGAGGGGAGCACGAGCCTTGGCATATTGGACAAAACCTCCGCCTTTGGACAAGTCTTCGATGTAAACCTCAATGCGAGCAATCTTCTGCCAGGTTCGAAGAATGACAGCTCCGTCGGTCTAGGAATCCGAAATAATTCAGATTACATCGATGTCAGCGCAAGCGGAACCCTCAGCTATGCGAACAGCACAAATACTTATTCTGGAAGCGGATATGCGCAATTGAGAACCACAATGGCGTTTGTCGGAAACCATGTCGCGTTTACGCGGCAAATCCCTGATTCCTTCCTGCTGATCACTTCATCACCGGCCATGAAAAATGGGGCTGTGTCGTACAAACTCAGCAGCGGCTCGCAATATCTTGCGAAACACGGTCAGAATGTCGTCGTACCGCTCACAAGTTATACTACGGCAGTCCTCTCGACTGATCTTGTGGAAGCTTCACTCAATCTCAACCCCCGCCATCCCTTTGTGGTCGTCTCTCCCGCGTACCGCAGCGGCATTCTCTTTGAGAGCGATGTGGTGAAACGGTATATCATCACTGGCCGTCTCATTGACCAGAATGGCAAACCAATCGCGTATCTTCCTGGCGATGTCTATGATATTGGCGGCTCGCTGGAAACTTCGACATTTACGGATGAATTGGGGAAATTCGATATTTATGACATTTTGCCGGGAATGTACAGGGTCGAGTGGCCCGAAGGCTATGGAAGCACCCAGTTCGAGCTGCCTGAAACTGAAAGTGACAGCATTGATTTGGGCGATATCAAGGTACATATAGAAACCAAATAGCGTTACAATAAAAGAAGGACATGGCCATGAGAAATAAAATTTTGTGCTTTGCGCTAATGTGGGCGGCACTGGTAATCGCGGTGAGTGGGCAGACACTGTCGCTCGACACGATGTCAGATCCAAGTCCTGTCACCTATGATCCTTATTCCGGAAGCGATACGACGGGCTCGCAGTTTACGTTTACCGTGCGATTAAGTAAAAAGCCAAGATATTCTGTCGACTTTTGTGCGGTGATCGACGGGTCGCCCTATGCAAGCTCGCGCACATTAACCTCATCGGCTAACACTCTTACAGTAGGCTTTTTTCAAGACTCCTCATATGGAACTGAAATACAGAGCAGCGTAAATTATACCTCTGATACACTTATCACAGGAACAATCCCAAAAAACGCCACGACCTATCAAGTTACTGTCTATCCGCGTCTTTCCAAAGGCCAGAGCGCGTCCTGGGGAACCTATACAGGTACCTTTTATGTAAAGCTCTACTCTGGCACTATCCCGTTCAGCTTTTTTCTGGCGGATACTGCAAGTTTCACCTATACTGCGGCTGTTGCACAGACGATAGATGTAAAAGTTGGGTCATCAGGCGGCAGCTATGATACGGGAGCAAGCTCATACAATATCGCCCTTGGCGATCTATCACAGGGGCCGACCGGAAGTTTTGGAATATTTGTAAGAGGAAATACGGCCTATACCCTATACATGAATGTGACTTCTGGTGGCTACCTTACTTCCACCACGACCTCTGATAAGGTTAGCTACTCTTTGACGATCAATGGCATTAGCTACACACTCGGCCCCAGCGTGATTATTGATCGGCAAACATCCAAAGCAATGTATAGCAAAGTATTATTGGGAGAGATAAGCGTCCCCTCAGGACAGGATGTCGAGGCCGGACAATACTCCGATATTGTCAGTTTCTCGGTAGTGGCCAATTAGCACACCATGGAGGAAGTGCGCTGCAACGTGAGCGCGCTCTGCCCAGGCGGCTTTCTGTCTTGACAGAATCAGTTTTGTGGCGTACATCATGTAAATCGGTTTAATTATGAATATTCCACGAAGCTGCGGTGTCATCCTTCACCCTCTGTCCCTGAGCGGGCCCTGGCTCTGCGGGACAATGGGAGAAGAAGCGCATGCGTTTGTTGATTTTTGCGCAGAAGCGGGAATTGGCTGGTGGCAGGTTCTTCCGCTCGGTCCTACAGCGTATGGTGACTCACCCTACCAGAGCCCTTCGGCTTTTGCAGGGAACCCTTACCTCATCGATCCCCGGCCTCTCATAGCGCAGGGCTTGCTCACTCACAACGAAACTGAGTCATATCGCATGAATTCCTCGGCAGCGACTACAGAACGTATCGACTATGCGGGACTCTTTGCCATAAACACAGAGCTCATGGACACCGCGTGGGGCCGGTTCAAAACGAATGACAGACAGCAGATTCAAACCGATTTCGGGCGATTCTGCGCGACAAATGCGGTGTGGCTCGACGATTATGCGCTTTTTGCAGCAATTAAAGAGACCGAACATTACCATGCCTGGAATGAATGGCCGCAGGAGCTCAGGTTCAGGAAGCGGAGCGCGCTCTCTCGATTTTCACTAGAGCATGAGGACCATATTGGACGCGTAAAATTTTCGCAATTCTTATTCTTTTCGCAGTGGCAGGCGCTCAAAGACTACGCACACGCGCACGGCGTGAAAATCATTGGTGACATTCCAATTTTTGCCGCGTACGATTCCGCCGATGTATGGGCACACCCCGAGCTTTTCAGGCTCGATCATGAGGGGGTGCCTACCCATGTGGCGGGCGTGCCGCCCGATTACTTCACCGCGACGGGACAGCTCTGGGGAAACCCACTCTATAACTGGCCCTTCCACGCAAAACAAAACTACGCGTGGTGGATTGAACGCGTTCGTCATTCTTTCCGGCTCGTCGATGCGCTCAGAATCGATCATTTCCGCGGGTTTGAGGCATATTGGGCCGTTCCGGCCGGAGAGCCGACCGCCGAACATGGCCGTTGGGAGAAAGGTCCGGGGTATACTCTTTTCAATGCGTTAAAGGGGGCACTCGGAGAATTGCCGATCATTGCGGAGGATCTGGGATTCATTACGCCTGAAGTGATCGATCTGCGCGACGGCCTCGGATTCCCCGGCATGCGGATTTTGCAGTTCGCGTTCGAGCCGGAGGAAGACAATCCGGATTATCCGCACAATTACCCCCAGCATTGCATTGCCTACACCGGCACGCACGATAACGACACGTCGACCGGATGGCTGGAATCCGCCTCGCCCGCCGCGCGGGCGAGGGCGCTGGCTTACACGAACGGCTCCCCTCGCTCCTTCTGCTGGGACATGATCAGGACCGTCTGGGCGAGTCCGGCGTGCATAGCCGTGGCGCCTGCCCAGGATCTGCTCGCATTGGGCTCCGAGGCCCGCATGAACTTTCCCGGCAGACAGAACGGCTATTGGACGTGGAGGATGCGCGAGAACGCCCTTTCCGCCGACATCGCAAGAAGGCTGCGGAGCCTGTCCGAAACATATTTCAGAGTTTCCGGCGTTTGAAGACTTTCACGACTTCATTCAGGGTGATGGTGAACACCGCCAGCAAAAGCACGATGAGCCAGTCCATCGCGCCGAGCCCCGTAACCTTGAAGAACCCGGCAAAAGGCGGAATCATGATGACCAGGACCTGAAGCAGGCACCCCGCAGCGAATGCCCCCACGAGATAACGATTGCCGAAAATGCCTATCGAAAAGAGAGACCGTGTCGGATGGCGCAGGTTGAACGCGTGAAAAAGCTGGGAAAGACTCAGGGTTGCGAATGCCATCGTCCTGGCAAGCTTCAGTGCGGCATCGCCGGTGAGACCCTCGACCGTGGCACGGTTCATGCCGATGAAGAATGCCGATAGTGCGAGGGCGCCGATGACTATTCCATTCATTATGAGCGAACTGGTTCCGCCTCTCGCAAAAAGGCTCTCCTTTGGGTCCCGGGGTTTCTCGTTTATGACGGCCGGATCGCCGGGGTCCATGCCGAGAGCCAACGCGGGGAACGTATCGGTGACGAGATTCACCCACAGGATATGGATCGGCAGGAGCGGTATGGGAAAACCGAACAGCACGGCGGTAAAGACAACGATGATTTCTCCCGCATTGCAGGAAATGAGGTAAAGAACCGCCTTCCTGATGTTGTTGTAGATGTTGCGGCCTGTTTCTATGGCCCGCACGATCGTGGCAAAGTTGTCGTCGGCGAGAATCATGTCGGCGGCACCTTTTGCGACGTCGGTACCGGTAATTCCCATCGCCACACCAATGTCGGCGGCTTTCAGACTGGGGGCGTCGTTGACGCCGTCGCCGGTCATGGACACGACATGCCCTATTGATCTGAAGGCTTTGACAATCCGGACCTTGTGTTCGGGCGAAACGCGGGCAAAAACCCTGACGTGGCGGACCTTTTCGGCAAGCTGCGCGTCGTCAAGCTGATCGATCTCCGTGCCTGACAAGGCGTCGTTTTCATCGCTCGCGATGTCAAGCTCGCGCGCTATGGCCAGAGCCGTCGCCTTGTGGTCGCCCGTTATCATGGCCACGCCAATGCCGGACTTCCTGCACGCGGCGACGGAATCGCGGACTTCGAGCCGCGGAGGGTCCATCATGCCGACGGCGCCCAGATAAATCAGGTCGCTTTCCACGGACTCACCCGAAACCTCCTCGCCGTCCGCAAGGGGACGCCAGGCCGCGCCCAGCACGCGCAGGGCCTGCGCGGCCATCGTATCCGAGGATGCCAGAATTGCGGAACGGGCCGCATCGTCAAGGGGCAACACCCTGCCATCCCGATAATAGCGGGTACATTTTCCCAAAAGCCGGTCCACCGCGCCCTTTGTCATGATGAAACGCTCGCCGCCCCTCTCATGGACGGTGCTCATCATTTTCCGCACGGAATCGAAAGGAACTTCTCCGACTCGGGGAGCGGCAAGCAAGAGAGCGGTCTGCTCGATACCATGTTCCTTCGCAAGTTCGAGCAAAGCGATTTCGGTGGGATCTCCCGTCGCCTGAGTCACGTGGCTGGCCGAGCCTCCCGCCTGGCTCCCCTCCGGGCCAGCGCCGATCGTGGCGTCGTTGCAGAGCGCCATCGTTTCCAGCAAAAGCCGGTGCGCTTCCCGCGAAGGGTCGAGGCCCGCTGCGGCGCCGTCAAGGCCATCCGACGCAAAGGCCGTCACCGACATCTTGTTGCGGGTGAGCGTGCCCGTCTTGTCCGAGCAGATCATGGTGACGGAACCCAACGTTTCGACCGCAGGCAGCTTGCGGACTATGGCCTTCTCCTTGCTCATGAGCTGGACGCCTATCGCGAGGACGATCGTCACGATGGCAGGCAGGCCCTCGGGAATCGCCGCGACCGCAAGCGACACCGATGTCAGGAAAAGTTCAAACACGCTTCCCTGCGCTATGACGCCATACCGTATAAATTCCTCGCCAAGCCCCAGCAAAAACATGAAACCACAGAGAATCAGAATGCCGGTTCCGAGCTTCTTGCCAAAATCATCCAGCTTTTTCTGAAGAGGCGTGGCCTCTTCCGGTTCGGCTTCGAGCATTTCGGCGATGTTTCCCAATTCCGTGCTCATTCCCGTCGCCACGGCTATGCCACGCCCGCGGCCATAGGTGGCCGTCGTGGAGAGATAACCCATATTGAGCCTGTCGCCAAGGGGCGCTTCCTCTTCCCCCAGAAAGGATGCATCCTTTTCGGCCGGCACGGATTCTCCCGTCAACGAAGCTTCCTCCACTTTCAAGTTGACGGTCTCCGTCCACCGGAGGTCGCAGGGAAGGACCCGCCCCGCGTCTACCACAACCAAATCGCCAGGAACGACTTCTTCGGCCTTAACTTCCGTCTGTCGGCCGTCGCGGACAACCAGCGCCCTGGGCGATGAAAGTTTTTTCAGCGCCTCTATGGCCTTTTCGGCTTTGGATTCCTGTATTACCCCGACTATGGCATTGATGAGGACGACGACGAGAATGATGATGGCATCTGAAATTTCGCCAAGAAGGACGGAAACAACGGCAGCGGCGATCAGAATGTAAATCAGAAAATCGTTGAATTGTTCAAAAAACCGACGGAAAAGACTTTTCGGTTTTTTCCCTTTCAATGTGTTGGGACCATATTCCTCCAGACGCCTTTCGGCTTCTTCGGAGGTCAAGCCAAGCTCGGCGTTTGTCCTGAACTCCTCGAGTGTCGCTTCAATGGTCCTTGTATGCCATGATTTCATACATCCCTCCGCTTTGTACCTGTTGTTGTACCTGTTGTTCCCCGGATACAAAAAAAGACCTTCGCCCCGAATCCCAAGGACTCGAAACGAAGGTCTTGCTTTCTCGTTGCATGAGCGAAAGACCGGAACCTGCTCCCGCACGTCGTCCTGACGATCTTTCTTCCGCGCTGTGGCACGGACAAGCTACTCCCCTTGCAGAACGAATATACTTTTATTCCGTAGGCGCGGTCAAGTGCAAAGCCGCACTTCCTGCCCTCATATCCTCCTCGGTGAATACCCCGACGAAGAAACAATTTTGAGCCGCCCCAGGATCGGACTGGGGACCCACGCCTTAAAAGGGCGTTGCTCTGCCAACTGAGCTAGCGGCCCGTGTACCTCTGTCGCGGGTTGTAACACTAGCGGAAATGGCGGGAAATGTCAAGAATCCGAGTCAATTTCAAAAGTCTGTTGCTTCTGAAATTGACTTCGCATTTGCTCCGGTTTCGTTGAAACCGTACGCAAATGCCGCAATAGAAGGTCGTTCTTTCAAAACTCGTCCGACTTTTGAAAGAACCTCATCCGCAAAAAATTCATCCGGCCCGGGCCGACACACTAAAATGCCGCCGGGCAGCGGCTGCCCCATCAAAACCTGACCGCAGCCTGCACCATTATGCCTGTCCTCCCCACGGTTTCCCCTGCAACACTGACAGGTTCGGTGAACACGGCGGCATTCACTTCCAAAAACAACACATCAAGACCCATTCCAAACGAGAGATAGCCTTGATTGTATCCGACTCGCAGCGCAAGGAACTTGAGCAGTCCAATCTCGGCACCTATATGCAACTTCGACGGGATCGCTTCGATATCGTTCGCAAGCAACGATACGAGCGAAAACGGATCGTCAGCCTCGACAAAAAACGTGGTCGAGAATGAAGAGCCCTGGTTCAGCTTGAGCGATAAGCCGGCCGTGTATACTGGTGAAACAGCATAATAGTCGAGACCTCCCGAAGGAACCATGTAGGAATTTGCGATCTCTTCTATGCTCGAATCTTTCATCGCGAATTTGTCTGCCAAATCGCGCACCATAAAGCCCAGCGCAAAAGGACCATACGATACTGTCGCGCCAGCGTCGATGGAAAAACCAAAACCTCCCTTCACTTTGTTCGGATACATGAGAGAATAGATATCGGAGTTCGTCATGAGGGCTTCGGCGAGAGGATCAAATGCCCATCCTCCGGACGCCGTCTCCATTCGATAGTAACCTCGTACATTCGCCCCAATATCGAATTCAACAGGCCCGAAATGGATCGGCCATGCCATTCCCAGCACCGCATTCGTCTGGCTTCTTATATCCACCGCAGAATCCGACAGCGCGCTTCCGCTGACTACCGCGTCCGTTATTGAGGTTATTCCAAGCCCCATTCCATCCTCTATCCAGCCGAAGCCAAGGTATTCCCCGCCTCCAAAGCCATTTTCGGCGATAAACCCATCGAGCGTTGAAGCGGTTTCATCGTGGCTCATCTGCTGATTCAGAATGGCAAGAATGTTTTTGATATTGAGCGGTGTCGGCTTTATATACGCCCATGTGGACGAATCTATGAGCGTAAGCGATTTCTTATTCGCGAGCCCCGCGGGATTTCCCCACAATGCGCCGTAGCCCTCTGCAAACACTAAAGATGAGCCACCCAGTCCCATCGAACGCGCGTCTTTTGGCAGGAGATTAGACAAACTGGATTGCGCAAATCCAGAAATCGAGCATATAGCTGCGAATAAAATAATAGCCGCCAGTCGCCTGCAGTGCACAATCAATGAAGCCCTCCATTTGTCTGCGTCATGTATTCATTTAATGTATCGGAAGGAATGCCCTGCAAAATCTATGAAATTTTGCAAAAAAGAGCCGCCGGCGCCCAAGCGCCGGCGGCTTTCATGTCACAAAAGGGCTCCCTGATAAGAGCCTTCTATGAATTTTACCTTCCGAAGCGAATCGCAGCCTGTACGGAAAGGCCGCTTCTTCCTCTATCCCCAGGATACAATCCGACCTCTTCGGTGAAGATGGCGGCATCAATCTCAACAAAGGAAAGATCAAGGCCTGCTCCGACACTGTACCATCCCTTGTTCAGGCCTCCGCGGACACTGATAAAGCGAAACAGGCGGAGCTGCGCGCCCGCATGCAAAGAAGTGAAGACATCCGTAACAATATCGGTGCTGCTGAAGAGTGATATAGGATCATCTATTTCAGCATACACACTTGGCTCGAACTTGCTGTCTTCAAAGAGCCTGAGGCCCAGGCCAGCGGTATACGTCGGCGTGAGTGCGGCTGCGGTCGTCCCTGAGGTAGGCAATGCACTGACATTGCTGTCGATGAGGTTTTGTGCGGTGAGAGAGCCGACCTTGAATTCCAGACCGAGATCACGGGCCGTGAAACCGAGCATGACAGGCCCGATACCAAAGACAAGCCCGGCGTCCGCCGCAAAACCATACCCCCCGAGCAAATTTAAGGAAGAAGCGGAGAAGGTGTCGTTCAGGACATCGTTGAGGATATCGCTGAAAGGCCACCCCGTCGTCGGGTCCGACTGCAAGCGGTAGAACACGCGGCCATCGGCGCCAACTTTCAGCCACACTGGGCCGAGGTTGATGGGATACGCAAAGCCGATGATGCCGTTCGCCTGGGTAGCGCTGACTAGTTTCGCGCCGAGCAGAGAATCCCCATATGCCAGCTCATCGGTCACCAAGGTAACTCCTATGGCAAGCCCCTTCTTTCCCACCCATCCGCCCCCCACGGAGGCTCCGGCGCCAAGGCCGTTGTTGCTGGCAAGCCAATCGCCGGCATAGCCCAGAATATCGGTATCGGAAGCGGTACCATTGATTATGCCCTGCACTCGTCCGAGATTCTCCGACGTAGGGGCCAGATATGCCCAGGCACTCACATCCGCGAGCGTAAACGATTGGGTCGCCCCCGCGAATCCGGCAGGATTGCCGAAAAAGCTTGAGTAGCCCTGACTGAATACACGGAAGGTCCCACCCATGCCCATGGAGCGCGCGTCCTTGGGTACTATCTCCGAAAATTGAATTTGCGCGGACGCAGCCAAGACAGCCGTTATCAACAATATGACTATTAATGCTTTTCGTTTCATATACTTGCTCCTTTCACTTCCGGCTCTGTCAGCTGCCGCTGCCGCTCAACTGGTCGAGCAAATCACCAAGACCCGCCGCATCGAAGAGCGTCTTCAACGTTGCATCATCCGCCAGGGAAGATATATCCGGTTCTTTGTCGAAATATTTTGTCACGTCGGCATCAGGATCTGCCTTTAAATCTGCGACAGCCTGGGCAACGGCTTCCCCCGTAGAATATCCGTCAGCAGGATCGACGATATTGACGAATTTCACGAGCGCCGCGGTCTGCGCGAGGGTGGCGACATCGAGTCCTTCAGTCACAGTCCCTCCATTGTCAGTTATCTTCTGTGCAAGCGTATCGACATCCGTGCCAAGTGCGCCTATCTCATCAATAAAATCAGCCAGCGCCTCTCCGGTGAGATCAGCAGGAAGGAGCGTATTGATGATATCCGCAGGTTTCACGTCTTCGCTGTCACTCAAACTCGCAAGCTCTCCTATCGCTCCATTGACATTGCTTATGACTTCATCAGCCCCGATATCGGCAAGCTTGATGTCAAGGATAAGCGCCTGCGCGGCCTGGGCATCGCTCGCCGATCCTGTGTCGACAGTAGTTTGCAGCGTAGCAAGTACGGCAGCCTTTGTCGCGTCATCGCTGATAATGGTCTGGATAAAGGTGTCAGAGACAGAGCCGGATGTAATGCCCGCTTGCGCAACGAGAGCGGCTGTATCCAGCTCCTTAATCTTCTCCACACTCGGCTGCCCAAGATTCGCCGCTTTGAAAGCATTGCCAATCAGTGCATCGCAGCCGGTAAAAAGCAATATGACCATTGCCAATAATGCTGCATATGCGACATATCCCCTTCGCATAGAAGCCTCCTCACAAAGCTATTTTTTCAGTAGAAAACATTATACGGTTCAATTGTAGTGCAGTTTCAGCAAAAATCAAGGGAAAAATCAGGATTATTCAGTGTTTTTATTCAAATCCCGGCCAAATATGCCCTGATTTCAGCATGTCCGCTCTTCGATTCATCCCGGATCACAATCTTGACGGCCTCGCCCGGATGAATATCGCCAATGCTGTTGCTGATGACTTCAGCCTTGAGGTAGTTCTCCGTCGTTCCAATAATCCGCGGCGCATCGGCGGTTTCATGCTCGACGACCATTTCGACTTCGCGGCCGAGCCAGCGTCCGATGTAGGCATGCTTGCCGCGGCGGGCAAGCGCGAGCAGACGCTCGACGCGCTCGCCCATGACGCGCTCCGGCACATGCGGTCTCATGGTCGCGGCGCGCGTGCCGGGCCTCGGGCTGAAGGGGAAAGCATGAATCCACGCAAAATCGAACTCAGAGAGCAGACCGAAGGTGGTTTCGAACTCGGCATCCGTCTCTCCCGGAAAGCCAGCAATGATATCGGCCGCCAAAAACGGGTCGTCGCGGGCCGTGCGCAGCGCCCGGACGGCATGGCGCACCTGCCCGGCGCCATAGGGGCGGGCCATGCGGTGAAGCGTGTCGGTACACCCCGACTGCACCGAAAGATGCATGTGAGGTCTCACGCGCGAATTAGCAAACGTCGCGAGGAAGGCCTCGTCGATACGCTCTGGCTCATAGCTTGAAATCCTGAATTTGATGGAATTTGTCTCTTTAATCAAAAATGCGAGAAGGCCAGCAAAATCGAGCCCGTCGCCGCGATACTGCGCAAGATTGACGCCTGTGAGCACGACTTCGGCTTTTCCGGACTCTTCGAGCTTGCGTACTCGCGCGAGAGCTTCCCGGGCAGGCAAGGAAACCGAAGGACCTCGGGCGAGACAGACCCGACAGTACGAACAGCGATTGTCGCACCCGTCCTGGATTTTGAGGGCCGGACGGGAATGCATCGCGAAGCGCTCGGGGTGAAAGACAAAGCGGTCGAAAGATGCAAAAGCAGTGTCGGTCGCCGCATTGGAGCGCCCTTTAATCTCTTCTTGCCATTCGAGTACGGCGTGAAGCAATTCCCCATGGCCCTGCCAGTTGTCCGACAGCCACCGCGCAAGCAAAAGCAGGCTCCCCTTCAAATCGCCGGATATGACAACGACCCGCTCTCCGAGGGCGGCGAGAGCATCGGGTTCCATCTGCGCATAGCAGCCTGTCGCCACGACGACCGCATGGGGCACCTTTGCGAGCGCCGCCCTAATGTCATGCCGCGCTTTCTGCTCCGCCTTGGAAGTCACCGTGCAGGTGTTTACCACATAGAGATCGGCGGGAAGGTGAAATGGCACAATCTCCGCCCCCGCATCGAGAAACTTATCCGCCACGGATTCCGTTTCGAGCTGGTTGAGCTTACAGCCCAGTGTCTGAAATGCGACGCGCAACAGTGTCATAAAAATTGAGTCTCCGGCATCAGTCCTGAATTTTCGCGAGCATGCGCGTCTTGCCGCTGAGCGCATCCTGAAGGTTGGGATTGAGGTTGACGGCCGCTTCGTATGCCTTAAGCGCGGGAAGGTATCGCGAGAGTTTCTCCCTGACCCAGCCAAGACGCGTCCACCATCGGGCATTGTTGGGGTTATACTGCAGCGCGGTACTGAAAGCGATGTCGGCATGATTAAACTTTCCCATGCGCACAAAAAGCTCGCCGCAGAGGTAGAAGGTAACCGCCGCCTTGTTCCCTTCCGGAAATTTTGCCAGGTATTCCTGAAGATTGGCGAGGGCGGTTTCATTTTCGCCAAGATAATACAAGGATTCGCCGAGAGCCTGCGCGAGCCTGGGATCTTTGAACTTCGTGTAACCGGCTTGCGCGATATCGCGAGCCTTCTGGTACTCCTTGAGCGCATTGAGGCTCCACGCATAGCCTATATACGCCTCGATATCCTGAGGATTCTTTTTGAGTATTTCAGGGGCAATCAGAGCGACTTCATTGTGTTTCCCTTCCTGACTCATGCGCAGAATGTCCGAGCCCGTCATGCCTGAAGGAACGTTGATCGCCGCGATCAAGGTCTGGGCGGATGCTTCAGAAGCGCAGACAATACATATAAATACACCTAAAATCGCAATCCGCGCGATGCTCTTTGATGTATGCCTCATGATGTGATAACCGTTGTCCCTTTGAAAAAGCAATTCGGCGAAAGATAAATATCCGGCGCAGCGAGACTCCCCTCGACATGCCCCCAGTCGAGGACCGCAATCAAAGAATCCGCGGCGATGTCACCATACACCTTGCCTCGAATTACCACTGTCGCGGCGTGGATATTGGAGTGAACGTCAGCTTGTTCCGTAATGTAGAGTTCGGCGCCGCAGCGGATGGTGCCGCTGACTTTTCCTTTGATCATGAGCGATTTCGATGATTCGATATCGCCCTCGAATTCGATCTCCGAGCCGAGCACCGTATCGACTTCCTCCTCATCGACAACGCTCAGCTTAACTTCTTCTTTGCTCATCGAAACAATATGATAAAGAAATAGCCCGTTTTCAGCAAGAAGCTTTATCGATGGCCGCGGGCGCCGGCCCCGGCCTGGTCAGTGCCTATCAGGGCGGCCGGGCGGCATCAATGCACGGTACAATACAAAAAGTTCTTCCGGATTGAGCACTTCCGCGCGGATATCGGCGCCAAAGCCGATGCTCTTCAGGCTCTCCTGCAACCGACCTCCAAATTCGCCTTCATCCAGAGAAGGAAAAGTCGCGCGGGCCCAGAGATACAGCGCATTGCGCATTGTTTTTCGCCGTGAAGAAAAGGCCTCCCGCACGAAATCGAAAAAGTCTTTGCGCTGTTCGAAGGGCACTGGCTCCTTTTTCGGCACGAGTTGAATTACGGAACTCGTCACCCGCGGCTGGGGCCAGAAAGCGCTCGCCCCAATATCGAACAATATGCGCACATCGCACACGGAAGCACAGAGGACGCTGAAGGCGGCATAATCTTTGCTCCCGGGCCGAGCGGTCATGCGCCGCGCGGCTTCTCTTTGAAGCGTGAATACCATACGCGGCGGCACGCAGCCATGCTTGAGAAGATCCATAATTATGTCAAAGGCTACATTGTAGGGCAGGTTTCCAAAAATGCGGTCAGGGCGATCTGCCTGTATGCGCCATGTTTTGAGCATATCGCCTTTTACGATCGAAAAATTGTCACAGCTTGAAAAAAGTCCCTCAAGGAGACGCACAAAGCCGTAATCGATTTCGAACGCGGTGAGCAGCGCCCCCTTTTCCAGGATGAGTTCGGTCATCGCGCCAAGGCCGGGCCCGATTTCCCATACGCGCATGCCCGCTTCTACTTCAAGGGCTCGAATGATCCGTTCGCGCGCCTGCCGGTCGACAAGAAAATTCTGGCCGAAACGCCGGCTCATCGCGAGATTGTTGTTCTCGAGAAAAGCGCGAATCGAAGCAGGGGAATCGTAATTTAACTCATTATAACCCATATAAATGACAAGCCTCTTCTGAAAGTTCATTCTTCCTGCAGTTCGAACAGCAGGATCTTGCCCCTCGCGCGAAGAGAGGGATTCTTCGAGTCCAGCATCTCCATTGTGCGGCGCGAATTTCGCCACTGCAACCATGGAACAGCATAAATGAGGGCAATAATCAAGGCAATGAGTATGCATGCGGCAATGCGTCCTGCCATGTCCGATTCCAGATGAATCGCGGGCAGAGATGCGCCGAATGCAAGAATTGAGGTGAGGACTGTCTGCAAGAGTTCGAGGGCCGGCGCCGTGATATGCCCGATTACAGGAAAAAACCCCGCGAGAAGCCCTCCAGAAAGCGCGATCCACATAAATGCGAGCATGACGGGCGCCGCGGCGGTCGCGGAAAGAACGCTCGCGGGGATGAGTGTTCCGAAAGTGAGCACCGATACCATAGCGGTGCCACAGATGGCCGCGAGCGACGCGGAAAGAGCCTGCGCGATCGAATTTGGCAGATAAGGCTTTAGAAAGCCCGAAAATCGATGGGCAAACAGCATGAGTCCTGCCATGGCACTGAAAGAGTAAATGCTTGACAGAGAATTGATTGAAGAAGGCGCAAGCAGCGCAAGCAGAACAGCGGCACACGAAAGCAGGGCAAAAGAGGACTGCGGCCTGTCGAGCGCCTTGCCAATTTCAGCGATGCTGAGCATGAATATAGCCCTCAAAAGAGAAGGCCCCGGGCCGGCCAGCCACACGAAGAACCATGCGAAACCGAGCGACACCCGGCGCACCCTCTTCTCTTTGCGCGCGACACGCCGACCGACAAGCGACACCAGGGCGCAGATAATCGAGAGATGCTGGCCAGAGAGCGCAAGCAAGTGCGCACACCCGGCTTCCTGAAAAAGCCCCTTGAATTCAGTGTCGAGCTCATCCTTGACGCCCAGCAGCAAGGCCTGGGCAAGGGGGCCGGCCTTTCCGGCTGCCGCCGAAATGCCTTGGGCAAAATGACGTGCGAGCACTGCGCGAAACCGTGCAAAGAACCTGGCGTCCTCCAGTCGCTTTATGTCGCGCGCATCGACCCAGAAAAAATCTCCGCCACGCACCGATTCTGCCCGAATCATGGTTCCGGCAGAAAGTCTTGGTCCTGCCCCTGAGAGCAGAAACTGGGAAAATGCAGGCCTTTTCCACTCGCAGCGCACGCGAAAATTCAACCCCACAAACTCCAACGCCCGCACTTTGAGCTCGAGCTTGCGATTTTTTCTCGCCGTCGTCTGGGAATCGATATCGAGCCGGCCCTCAAACGCATCGATGTGCAGGCCGCGCACATCGGCGGACGCAACCGCGTCCGGAACCGCCTCCTGCTGGGTCTGAAATCGGAGCACGCCCGCACTGAGCGCACATCCCGCGCACAGGGCACCAAGGAGGATGCGTCCACGCTTCGCCGCCGCGGCCCACAGTTCCACCCGCCTCACCGCAAAGCCGCCAACCACCACAGCAAAGCCCAACTGCAAGGTCCCGCCGCCCCCCAACCCAAGCCCCGCCCAGAGCCCGAGGGCGGCCAGACACACAGGCGGACCACGGCGCTCGATGTTCCGCCACAGTATTCGCACACCCCACTTCAAATTTGCCACGATCCCTTCATAAAAAAGACGCACAGAACTCTCTTTATGCTTCAAAAAGCGATGACAGAAAATTCAATTCGTAGTATTGTGCGAGGTAGACATGGCCGATCCTTCCGCAAAGCGATTTTTTACATATATCGCTCTTCTCCTTGCCTGTATCGCCGTCTGGGCGGATATCATCTTCTCCATACCCCAGCCCGCCGCCTTTTCGATCACATGGTTCATCGTCAGCGCGCTCAAAAACATTGTCCGAATCGTATTCATCCTCTACACTGCCTCTCAATTGTCGTTCTTCTCGATGCGTCAATGGAAGCGCGCGCTCGGGCATTTCCCGTCGCGGCCAGAGATGAGCAGAGCCTTGTCCGTGATGCTGCTCAGCATGGGCTGTGCGGGAATCGGCATGGTGGTCTCATGGCTGAGCGGCTTATCGAACCCTCTTCTTATTGCGCACCGGCACGTTTCGGTGCTGGTTTTGCTGCCTTTCATAGTGTTTTCGAGCATCTCCGTAGGGTATGCGGAAGAACTGTTCTTCCGCTTTTTTCTGATCGACGGACTGGCCGAGGCGGGGACGTCCATCAATACAGCCGCCTTTGTCTCGACCCTCATCTTCGCGCTCTCGCATTACGCGCAGGGAATCTTCGGCATCGCGTTCGCGGGAGCGCTCGCGGCGGTCTATACAAGCCTGAGATTCCGCGGGTATGGGCTGCATTCCCTCGCGCTTGGACATGCCCTCTACGACGCCATCGTGCTGTTCATTGCATTGGCGTGAATCAAATACTCAGGGTTGAGCCAGGGCCTCGGGCTGTCGATAATATGAATGACGAGTGGGAGATATATGTCATGAAACCTGAAATAAAAGCCATGAATGACCTTCTCGATGCACTATCAGGGCTCGCTGCTCGTGACTGGACGGCACAGGAAATATCGAAGGCTCTCCGTCGGGCCCTGCCGGCAATTCCTCGCCCGGCAATCGAAATACTGATCGGCCTGACCGAAGAAAAATTCAGGTCGAACCCCTCGCGCGGGCCTCTGGTCATCGCCACCTTTGCCGGCGTGCTGCTCAGACAATATGATGGAACGCCCCTCACGCTCTCGGAATGGCGCGAGCTCCGCGATTTGGTGTCGGATTGCGCGGACGAGCTCGATATGGATACCGTCACTTACGCGATGTCACTCATCATGGATTACGGTGCGCTGTGAATAAGTTTACTCAAAACAACAGATTGAAACGTAATGTTGTCCTCGGCGCGCAAGAATGGTTTCAGGATGAAAGCTTCTGGGACGAGTTCGCGCCCTTCATGTTCGATGAGACGCGCTGGACCATGGCCGATGCGGAGGTTGAGCGGATCGTCGCGCTCTCCGGTATCGCGCCGCCCGCGAAGGTGCTCGACCTGTGCTGCGGGGTCGGAAGACACGGTCTGGCGTTCGCGCGCCGCGGTTTCCAGGTGACGGGCGTCGATATCACGGGCAGCTACCTTGAGGCCGCGCGGGAAAGCGCCGCCGCCGAAGGGCTGGCAATAGAATGTATCCGCGAGGATGCGCGCGCATTCCAAAGGCCAGGCGCATTTGCGCTCT
>Ga0074197_1001272_pt1 | contig 22275 bp, 23 predicted proteins | sample EPASupsiteSAE305_FD_64526 | JGI IMG/M metagenome (GOLD analysis project Ga0074197, IMG submission 64526) | Bioremediated contaminated groundwater microbial communities from EPA Superfund site, New Mexico - SAE3-05 reassembly with SPADES | ecosystem: Environmental > Aquatic > Deep subsurface >...
AAGCTGTTTTTCATACTCCTCTTTACTCATTCCTTTGGAACTGTACCCCCAGCGGGATTTAAAGAGAAGTTTGTGATTGATCCACTCAAAAGCCATCTCTATTTGCGATGGATTTAGCTTCAGCTCTCTTCTTCCCCAAAACGGCGGAGTAGGAACTTTAACATCACGAGAAGGCATTTTAAGTTCGCTAAACGGTGGAATTACTACTTCTTCCTTAATCTTGACAATCTTCTCTTCCCCGTCTTTACCATGCAAATCCGTATCAAAATTTTTAGCTTCAATACGGCTCATAGCGGTTACGCCGTCAAATGCGTCTTTACAGTAAAATATAGGACCGTCGTAAAATGGACGGCAAAAGTCATCTATAAAAGAGCGTGTAAGTGCCGCACCGCCGAGAAGTACAGGAATTTTTATACCCTCTTTTTGAAGTGCTTCGAGATTCTCTTTCATAACTTGAGTTGATTTTACCAAAAGCCCACTCATGCCGATAGCACTTGCATTTGACTCTTTGAGAGTTTTTATAAAGCTGTCTATCTCAACTTTTATGCCAAGATTTATAACCTTAAAACCGTTATTTGAGAGGATGATATCAACTAGGTTTTTACCCACGTCATGCACATCTCCTTTTACCGTTCCGAGTATCAAAGTCGTATCCACTTTTTTATCTATTTTTGGCAAGTATGGATTTAGGTAATCAACCGTTTTCTTCATAGTCTCCGCACTTTGAAGAACAAACGGAAGCTGCATCTGCCCTGAACCAAAAAGCTCTCCTACTACTTTCATGGCATTAATAAGTATCTCGTTTACGATTATTTGGGGTTCAATTTTATGGCGTGCCTCTTCAACCAAGGGAATCATTCTCTCTTTGTCGCCGTCCATAAGAAGTTTTGCGATTTTTTCTTCATCGCTCATAGCAAGATAAGCCTCATCAACCGCGTTATTGTCTACCGCCTCTTTTGTGCTAAAATGCTCAATAAACTCAAAAAGAGAGGCAGCCTTTGGTTTTTTGTTGAAGATGAGGTTATCGCAGATCTCCTGATCTTCTTTAGAGATCTTATTGATGGGAATAATATGCTGTACATTGATAATAACGGTTGTTAACCCCGCCTCGATACAGTGGTGCAAAAACATAGAGTTTAGATACGGTCTTGCATCTTTATCCAGTCCAAATGAGATGTTTGAGAGCCCGAGCGTAGTTCCAACTTCAGGGTGTCTTCTTCTGAGTTCTCGTATCGCTTCTATGGTGTTTATACCTGCATCCAGATACTCTTCATCGCCGCTTCCCAGAGTAAATGTAAGAAGATCAAAAACAAGATCTTCAGGCTTTATGCCATGCTCTTTGGTTGCGAGTTCATAAATCCTCTCAGCCACTTCAAGCTTTCTCTCAACAGTTTTTGCCATTCCGATTTCATCTATGGTAAGACAGACGAGGGCTGCTCCAAATTTTTTAGCTAAGGAGCAGACGGCGTTAAACTTATCTATGCCGTCTTCAAGATTCACGGAGTTTATGATAGGTTTGCCGCCGATACATTTTAAAGCTCCCTCAAGCGCTGCAGTCTGTGTAGAGTCCGGCATAAGCGGAAGAGCTATCTTCTGAGCATAAAGATCCATAACGCTCTTCATATCTTTTGTTTCGTCACGCCCAGCAAAGCCGACACTGACATCAAGCACATGTGCGCCGACTCTTACCTGCTGTTGTGCAACACTGAGTGTTCCTTCGTAATCCTCAGAAAGTAAAAGTTCTCTAAAAGCTTTTGAACCTGTTGCGTTTGAACGCTCTCCTATAAGAAGCGGGGCAGGTTTTTGCATAAGCGGTACGCTGGAAAATAGTGAAGCTAAAGCGTTCTCCTGTTTTCCGCTTGGCACTTTTGGAGATAAGCTGCCAACTCGGTTAACAAGTGCACGGATATGTTGAGGTGTTGTTCCGCAGCATCCGCCCAAAAAGCTCACGCCGTCATATTTTAAAAACTCCTCCTGCTTATCTGCAAACTCATTCGGACCCATCGGATAGTATGTGTAACCGCCACGATTTTGAGGAAGTCCTGCATTCGCATGTACGCTTATAGGTTTGCCCCAGATCTCACTTAGCGTTTTTACATGTTTTAAAACCTGCTCAGGTCCCGTTCCACAGTTAAAGCCGAGACTTAAAATATCAAAAGGCTCAAGAATGGTCGCAATAGTTGAAGCATCAGTTCCGATAAGCATAGTCCCGCTAAGCTCTATAGTGACCGAGACCATGATAGGAATTTCAACGCCTCTCTGTCGGTTTGCCTCTTCGCATGCATGAAGTGCGGCTTTTATCTGCAGAGGATCTTGACATGTCTCAAGCAAGAAAACATCTACTCCGCCGTCAATAAGAGCTAAACAAAACTCTGTATATCCCTCATACATCTCATCGTAGTCGATATGCCCTAAAGAGGGTAGTTTTGTTCCAGGTCCGATAGAGCCTAAACAAAATCTCGGATGCTCGGGAGTTGAAAATTTGGCACACTCGTCTTTTACAAGTTTAGCTCCGGCACGAGTCAGCTCATATGCACGATCACCGATGCCGTACTCTTCTAAAACCCAGCTAAAAGATCCAAAAGTATTGGTCGTGATGAGATCCGCCCCTGCGGTTAAGTAAGCATGAAAGATCTCTTCTAAAACTTTGGGGCAGGTAACGTTTAAAAGCTCGTTGCACCCTTCCTTGCCTTCCCACGCCTCTTTTGGAATCTTTTCATCCCGCTGTTGAAGCTGAGTTCCCATAGCACCGTCGATAATAATCGGTCTACTTTTTATAGTTTTTAAGATATACTCTTTTGTTGTCATGATAAATCTTCTTAGTGTGTAAATTGAGTTGATTTTATCAAAAATGAGCATAAAAAAGGCTTTTACCCGTTTTCATCGGTAAAATACCAAATGATTATAATAATTATAACAATAGATTAAAAAATATTTTGATATAATTTGTCAAAATGTTGTCAAAGGAGTGTGTATGAATCAAGATAATGCAGGTATGAAATTGCCTAGCCCATGGAGAATAAAGAGATATTATTTCTTTATTTTGTTAACTGTTGTATCTTTAGTTTTGCCGTGGATTCAGGTAAATGGAAGCCACTTTTTTCTACTAAGCTTTGATAAGCTTAAACTTCATCTCGCATTTGTGCAGTTTGATATGCAAGAGCTTTACCTAATGCCGTTTTTACTTATGATACTTTTTTTAGGTATTTTCGGAATGACAGTTATGGGTGGACGCGTTTTTTGTGGTTGGATCTGTCCTCAGACTATTTTTCGCGTTATTTATCGCGACTTGATAGAAACAAAACTTTTGGGCTTAAGAAAAAGAATCAAAAACAAACAGCAAGAACCTGATATGACTCTTTCTGAAAATAGAGTTAAAAAAGGAGTTGCGGTTACTTTATGGGTTCTGCTCTCACTTATAGCAAGCTCAAATTTGATGTGGTATTTTGTTCCGCCTGAAGATTTTTTTAGCTATTTGGCAAATCCTCTTGATCATATGATTCTATTTGGAACAATTCTCTTTTGTGCATTTTTCCTTATTTACGACATAGTGTTTTTACAAGAAGATTACTGCATATATGTTTGTCCTTACTCAAGAGTTCAGTCTGTTTTATATGACGAAAACACCGTTATGGCACTTTATAATACAAATAGAGGCGGGCATATCTATGATGAACATAAAGTAAAAATATTTACAAAGCAAAAGGATCTTCAAGCAGTCGAACCGCATGCGGAGTGTACGGCATGTGAAAGTTGTGTGACCGTCTGCCCGACACATATAGATATCCGCAAAGGGCTTCAGCTTGAGTGTATCAACTGTTTAGAGTGCGTGGACGCATGTACAGTGGTTATGGGCAAACTGGGCAAACCTTCACTTGTTACATGGTCAAGCGAATATGAGATAATTGATAAAAAAGGGAAAACACAATATTTTCGCCCTAAAATAGTTGCATATATGATTTTGCTTGTAGGCTTAGCAATAGGAATAGTTATGATGGGAAGCAAAAAAGAGCATATGCTTTTAAACATCAACAAAGAAAACCGTCTTTATTCGGTCTCTAAAAGTGCGGATGGCAAAGTAGTTGTTGATAACGCTTATGAATTTTTAGTTCAAAATACACAAAATGATAAGATGGATTTTTACTTTGAAGTTATCATGCCAAAAGATCTAAAAGGAAGAATTGAGATTACTAAACCAACCGAACCTTTTGACGTTACGCCGGATATAAAGAAGAAAAAGATTGTAGTGCTTAGAACGTATGACATGCTGGCAAATGACCCTAGACATGACACTATTATCCCGATTACGATTCGGGCATACGCAGTTGGACATGAGGATAAAATTGTAGTTTTCAGAGAGTCCACTTTCACATATCCAAGAGCCGATGTAATTGAGAAAGCAAAATAAAATAGGGATTTAACCCTATTTTTGACTTTTATAAAAGTATAAATTATTTAGGCTTCTCTTGTTCTATTTGGGCAGATACTACATAAAACAAGAGAATTAGATTAAGAAGTGCGAATCATTGATCCGTTGTGTTGAAAGTATAAGAAATCACCTTCCCTCTTCCATCGAACTTTACTACCAAATCTTTCGTATCTGCTTCACCTATTAAGCGGTAAGTATAGCGGCCGTATGTCCACATAGTAACCCCGTTCTCAATCCCCTTGCGCCAAGGCTGTCCAAACATAACAGTGATATCGTTTTGCGTTGTTTCGCCAATTTTAATCTGACGAACCTGCTCAGAGTTGAATTCATATCCGACTCTAGCACAACCGCTTGACATCAAAAGAACACCTATAATAGCCGATCCAAAAAATATTTTAATTTTTTTGGCAGAGTTTTCCATGAGCAATCTCCTTTTATTAAAAAAGAAAATCATAACATAAATTTTAAATTAAGTTGCTAAGTCATCAAGTTTACACACATGATATCGACATCTTGCATATCCGCATGACTTGTAGGACACTTTGCAGGGCATGTGTGCTAAAAAAATGGTTGTAAAGTTTTAGAAAAAGGAGTTTAATACTTAACTAATTTTTTTTGAGCAGATCTTTCGGATAGACTCCGTATGTTTGAAAAAAAAGCTTTGAAAAGTGTCCTTGATGTTTATACCCCACCTCTTTTGCTATTTCACCGATATTTAATAACTGCTCTTTTAAAAGCAGATTTGCTTTCTCAAGGCGAAGTTTTTGTACATATTCGTAAATAGTAGTTTGATATACTTTTTTAAAAACTTTTTTCAGTTTTGATTCATTTGTGGCACACAGATGAGCAAGAAGTTCAATAGTCGGAGGGTTTGTAAAATTTTTAAGCAGGATCTCTTTTGCATTTTTAGATATACACAGCTCATCATCGGCTAAGTGTTTATCTGCAATATCTAAGAGATTAAGTCTTTGTATAATAAACTCTAAAACATTATGTTCACATGTAATGCTTTTCATAATAGAATAAGGCTTGATATTTATAATTTTATCAATTATATATAAGCTTAGTGCATCAATGGGTTGAGTGTTGATAAGCTTGCATGTAATATTTTCTTGAAGCAGATTGTATAAAAAATCTATAGGCTCGTTAGGATTTGTGCTTAGATATCTTTTTAGAAAAAAATCTGCAATAAAAAGTATGAAAACATCTCTGTTTTCATTTTCGTCTGTACTAATCATTAAATCTTGTTTTGATGAGGCAACTATATTTATGGTGTTTTGGTTTAAATAAAACTCACTTTTTTCAATATTGTCATGTATCTTAAGAGTTCCCTCTTTTACAACACAAATCACTACCATTCTATCAAGATTTTTAAAGTGGGTTTGGATTTTAGTTTTAGTCACATGTATGTCTAAAAAAAAAATTCCGTTTGAGATATCTACTCTTTTAATATACTCATTTTCGCTATTTAAAAGCTCTGTAACTCTATATTTTGTGCTGGTTATATTAAAAAAGAGACTATCCATTATAGGTTATAATACTCCACAACTCGCCTCTCAAAATCCTCATCGCTTAACTCTTTTTTCATAGGAATAAATTTTTTAGCTTTATCGCCCACCGTTGCGTGAGCGTTAAATTTTGGGTTTTGGATTATCTCTAAGATCATATCTGCCACCTCCAAAGCACTGTTTCCGTTATTTATCTGATCTACTACAATCGGTGCCAAATTTGAAACAAGAGCCGAGTACGGGGACTCTTTATCAAATGTTTTGGCGTTTGTAACAAGGTTTTCTCTTGCGAATTTCGTATCAAAAAAACCGGGCATTATGGAGTGAACTCTAATATTAAAGTCTTTTAGCTCATAACGCAAGGAGTCGGTTATGCCCTCAACAGCATATTTGCTAGAGTTATACAGAGTCAAAAGCGGTAAACCGATTTTTCCAAGAAACGAACTTATGTTTATGATAACTCCGCTACGCTCTTCTCTCATTAAAGGGATTACGCTTTTGCAAACTCGCAGAACCCCAAACACATTGATGTTAAATTGGTTGTACATCTCATCTTCCGTTACATCTTCTACGGTTGAGACTAAACCGTAACCGGCATTGTTTACAAGAACATCAATTTTTTTATGTTTCTGCTTTATACGCTCGATTACTTTATCTATGCTTTGTTGATTTGTCAAATCTAGTTCTACGGGAATTATATTGCTATCTTCTAGATCTTTGAATGCTTTTATATCTCTTGTCGCCGCATAAACTATAAAATCTTTTTTTGATAAAAGTTCTACAGCCGCTCTTCCCATGCCGGAACTCGCACCTGTGACTAAAACTATATTTGACATTTAAAATACCTTTTATTATCTCATATTAATCAAATGATTATATCATACCGAGAAATAAAAAAAATTGTAAAAGCAGAGAAAAGAAATGGATTTTTTTAAATATATTCATGCGGTAGGAACAGGCGTAAAAGGGAATAGAGATTTAACCTTGCAAGAGTCAAAAGAGATGATGGAAGCGGTTTTAAAGCAAGAGGTTCATAGCGAGCAGGTTGCCGCATTTTTACTTGGATGGAGACTCAAACCGGAGACTACGGATGAGTTTAAAGGCGTAGTTGAGGCATGTGATGGATTTATTAAAAAAACATTTGTGCCTAACTCTTTAGAACTTGGATACCCGTTCGACGGAAAAGTGAATAACCCATTTATCTTTCCACTTGTTGCAAAAGTGCTTGAGGATTCCGGATTAAATCTTGTAGTCGTAGGTGATGACTTAGCACCGGCAAAAGCCGGAATTACTCTCAAAGAGATAGCAACAAAAATGGATCTCTCTAAAAATGTTCACTATTTCGACAGAGCGGATTTTTTTAAAGAGATGCATGAGCTAACACCGCTTCGCATGCGTCTTGGGCTTCGTACCGGACTTAATACGATAGAAAAACTAACACATGTGGCTTCTAGCGAATTTGCCATAACGGGCGTATTTCATAAGCCGTATGTAAAAAAATATGTCGAGGTTTTCTCCGACAGATATAAGCAGTTTGGACTGATTCAAGGAAATGAGGGAACGCCTGAGCTATTCAGCAAAGGAAGACTCTGGCTGGTAAGAGACGGTGAGGCTGAAGAGTTTATCATTGAGCCGGAGCGTTACGGCATCAACTACACGAAGTCATGGGAGAGAATAACAATCGAAGAGTCGCTAGAGCAGACGAACAACCCCTCAGACGAGCTTTTAAAACTTGCACGATTAAATGCGGCTATCCATCTTTTTGTAGCGCAACAAGCCAACAGCATAGATGAAGCTTACGAAAAACTAAATGGATAAATTTTCCAGCCATGTAAAAAACATCTTACATGGTTTCTTTTTGGCGATCGGCACGACTATTGCCGAACCATCCACTATTTTACCGCTTATCGTAAACTATTTCGGCGGCAGTTCTATGCTTGTAGGATTTTTTGCGGCACTTCTTCGTGGCGGAGCCGTTGTGGTACAGCTCTTTGCCGCTTTTCATGCGCAAAGCTACAAGCTTATGATGCCATATCTCCGTCGTATATTTTTTGTTCGATTTTTAGCATGGTTTCTTATCGGTGTCGCCATCATAATTTTTGGCGACAACTATCCAAATATCACCCTTGCTTCAATAGGCTTTGGGCTATTTATCTTCTCCTTTAGCGCCGGTTTTGCCGCAATATACTTTAGGGAGATAATGGCTAAGATCTTTAGTCATAAATTTCGCGGCAAAACTATGGCATATAGACAGTTTTTCAGCGGTGCGGGAGGGCTTTTAAGCGGTGCGCTCGCTGCTTGGATCTTAGAATCTTTTGAAGCTCCGCAAAGCTACGGATATCTTTTTATCATCAGCTCGTTTATCATGGGTCTCGGGTATATCGCTTTTGCTCTAGTGGATGAGCCGATAAAAGAGGAAGTTTCTAAAAAAGAGAGATCTTTTAAAGAGTTTTTACAAAATTCTTATGCAATTTTACAAGCAGATAAAAATTTACAAATTCAAGTAAGCACCTTTCTTTTGGCGTACGGATACCTAATTGCTCTTCCATTTATTATTTTGGATGCACAGCAAAAAATAGATCTTGACGGTGTTGCTATCGGATCTTTGATAACAACTCAGATGATAGGTGCAATGGTAAGTAATTTTTTATGGGGAAGACTCAGCGGAGACGGAAAAAATATATTGACGGCAAGACTCTCTATCTCTCTTCAAATAGCAGCAACCGCTTTAGCATTTGGTGCATCTTCCATTTACGAGTATATGCTAATTTTCTTTTTAATAGGTGCTTCAATGGACGGAAACCGCATTGCATCAAGCAACCTTATACTAAAAATCGCACCTGCGGATAAAAGACCTATTTATATCGCTCTTCAGATGAATATCGTCTCTTTGGGGATGTTTTTCTCAATTGCCGGAGGAGCAATTTTACACTACTTCAACTATACGGCTCTCTATAGTGTTTCGGTGGCAGTGCTGCTGGGAGCGCTCTATCTCTCGTTGAAACTGAGAGATTAGATCCCGAAAAATCTTTTTAAAAACTTTCTCTCACTCTCATTTTCGATAAAAATTCTTGTAATTGTTTGATTATTTTCACCCATTACGATAAGCTCATTATTTTCAACTTTTAGGTACTCTTTACCCCACTTTTTATCAAGCTCGTCTTGTCTATGAAAAACCTCTGCGGCACTCGGTTTCTCTTTTTGACCGTTGCGCTTATCGACGATCTCCAACCCACCTATTCTTTTCTCAAGCATATAAGGACTGTAAACTTTTATAGCCTCATATATTCGATCTTCTTTTGCATCAGGCATTGCTCTCTTCATAGATAGCGTTCCCAAAACAACAGATGCCGCTATAACTCCAAATATCAAAGCTTTTTTTACATCCATTTACTACTCCGGTTATTAAAATAATCTTGTGCTTTTGTTTCAAGCATTTTCATTCTCTCTTTGCCTTTTGGCAGAGATTCTCTTAGTTTTTTCATCTCTTGTAAAAATTCGCCTATATCCGAGGGAATCAAACTTTGAAGATACTTTTTTAACTGCTTTGCAACTGCAGGAGAGGCTCCTGAAGTAGATACGGCAATCGTTAAGTCGTCTTTTTTCAGATACGACGGGAAGATAAAATCGCAATACTCTGACGAATCAACACAGTTGCAAAGGCAACTGTACTCTTTTGACTCTTGAAATATCTCCGCTTGAAGAGGAATATTATCAATTGCGACTATAACGATTGCAAAATCTTTGATATCGCCTTTTTGATATCCTCTTTTTTCAAAATGAAGATGCCTGTCTTTTATAATGCCGCTCATTTCATCGGATAATTCAAGTGCAATGATAGAAATATTTGAGGTAAAATCTAAAAGATGCCCCAACTTCTCATAAGCTATCCTGCCGCCCCCGACGATTAAAACCTTTTTATCGTCAAGTTTTAAAAAAGCTGGAAAATAGCTCATTTTTCCCTTTTCTTCCATATTATCGTATGACATAATATCATACTTTTTTTAAAACTCTTATTGATAGATATCAACTTGGATTAATTGAAATTAGATTACAATCGACAAAACAAAATATAAAAGTACAGGCGGAATTATAAGAGATGAAAGACGAAATTTTATCACGAATTCAAAAGAGATTTCCTTTGGTTAAGAGACCTTTTAAGGAGATTGCTGATGAGTTAAATATGAGTGAGGATGAAGTTCTTAGTATTTTGCAAGAACAGAAGAAGAGTAATATTATCCGTCAAACATCTCCGATATTTGATACTAAAAGACTTGGGTATATCTCATCTTTGGTGGCATTTAAAATTCCCTCCCAAAAGATAAGCGATGCCGTAAAAATTATAAATTCCCATCCGGGCATTTCGCACAACTATGAGAGAAATCATGATTTTAATATCTGGTTTACGGTTGCAGTTTCTCCAAACTCTAAACTCGGGCTAGAAAAAACAATTGAAATTTTGGCAGAAGCCACGTGTGCTGAGGATTACATCATACTGCCGACACTTAAACTATTTAAGATAAACGTAAAGCTCAATACAACCGGAAAAGATGAGAAAAAAGAGGAAGTAAAAAGAGTAAAACATACAGATATAGAGCTAACTCCGCTTCATCATGCGGTTATTCGTTATGCCCAGTACGATATAGAAATGGTCGAAGAGCCGTTTAAAAAGATAATTGAAGCACTTGACATTGATTATGATACATTTTTTAAAATTTTAAATGAACTTCAAGAAGCAGGCGTTATGAGAAGATTTGCTTCTATACTTAACCATAGAAAAGCCGGCTTTGGCGCAAATGCAATGGTTGTATGGGATGTAGATGAAGCAAACGGAGAGGCGATAGGAGAAAAAGCGGCTGCATTTAGCGCGGTTTCTCACTGTTATCTGCGTCCAAAATATCCAAACTGGCCATACAATCTCTTTACGATGGTTCATGGGAAAACGACAGAAGAGACAAATGCTATCATTGCCGAAATGGCGTTAGAAGTAGAGGCAAAAAGCCATATGCCTCTTTATAGTTCAAGAGAGTTTAAAAAGGTGCGTATTGAGTACTTTACGCCTGATTTTGAGGCTTGGGAAGAAAAATATAGCATTTGACACCGCAATGTCAAGTTTTAGTGACAATAGCGGTTCAAGCATAGCAAAAGGAATTCTGCTCTTTTTGCAGATAAAGAGATGGAGGGTTTCCTTCATTTTATAAAATAAAATCAAGGAACAAGAATGGAACTTTTTTTAGAATTAGAGGCTGTTTACATAGTAATCGGTATTTTTATATTAAGCGTAACTACAATCGTAACGACAAGAGATTTTATGCCAAAAGGTGCCTTTAAGAAAGGGATGCTCGGAGTAGGTATCGTTGTATCTGTCATGATTGGCTTTCACTACACTCTTACGACAAAAAGGATGGATGGAGTTGAAAATATTTTCAACTCAGGTGAAACTGTTATTTGTGAGAACAAAATGAGACGCACGGTTTCAAGATCTGTACTTCTATCAAAAGAGCTTGGCTGGAAACTGGAAGATCATCTTTTCAAACATCACGACTATGAGAGAGATTTTCATACCTCAAGATGCGTAGACTGGATAGGCAGCGAACCTCAAATGGAAGAAGAAAAAAAGAAACAAGAGAAGCAAAACTAAATGATGGTGGTAATAAAAAGATATGCGATGGCATTCTTCTTTCTGCTGCTTGTCTCTGTGCTTATGGTATTAGGAACTTGGGGCGTGAGAAGCTTTGGGGAAAAGATGTTTGAAGATACGGGAATTGAGATGAAACCACGAGGGGAGAACTTAACAAAATGAGTTTAACAGTTATTCTTATAATAGCAATTATACTGAGCGTAGTATTTCACTTTGTCGGCGTATACATTGATGCGAAAAAAAGTGTATGGGCGATGCTAGTAATTATTTGGGCAGTAAGTGTCGGAACTGTAACAAATGAGATCAAGCCAAAAGGTTACAAAGACATAGAGAAGATGAAAGGCAGCTACGGCGATACCGATAAGCTCATAGAAGAGGCGATGCCTGAAGTTTCGCTCTATGAAATGATAGTGATTAAAAAAAGTTTTAACACAAATAAACTTGCGAATGAGAAATAAAAAAAACGTCGGAATTATAGGATGCGGTTGGCTTGGAAAACCGCTATCTTATAAACTCTCAGATGATTTTAACGCAGAGTGTTTTTCAAGAGAAAACACAACAGATTCTTCCGCTTTCTGGCAAAATGACACCATAATAATTGCTATACACACAAAAGACAACTATCTTGCGACTCTTCGAAAAATAGCTGCTCTAACAAAACCCGAGTCAAATTTGATCTTAATGAGTTCCACATCCGTATACAAAGAGTTTGACTCTGACGTGGACGAGTCTGCTATGATTACAAATAGATCTCTTATTAAAGAGGCAGAGGATATGATTCTTAGCTCAAAAGAGAATGTTTTAGTGCTTAGACTCGGCGGTCTTATGGGCGAAGATAGAGTTGCCGGCAAATGGAAAAGTGCTACCGATTTTAATGACGGATTCGTAAACTACATACATAGAGACGATGTTATAAACATTATCAAGAAGATGCTTGAAAAAGATTTCGTAAAAGGCGTATATAACCTAGTAGCACCTGAACATCCTACAAGATTGGAGATCCATAAAAAAAACAGCCAAAAATTCAACTCTGAAGTAGGAAAATTTACGGGGTTTTCAAACCGAAAAGTTTCATCTAAAAAACTCATAGAAGATCTAAACTACACCTTTTTACATCCTAATCCGCTTGATTTTTGGAGCTAGTTGCTTCTTGCCAATGCGGCAAAATCTATCTCCTCTTTTTTATCTTCAAGCGCTTTTTTATCATCTTCATAATTTCCGGTACTAAAAATATAGTCGCTGCTTTTTAGTATGCACCCTTTAGTTCCGGGAAAACACTCTTTTTTAAGCAGTTTGCAGTAACCCTTATAGTCATGCTGACATGTCCATCCCATAATAAGCCTTTATAAAGTAATAACGAATTATGATACAGTTTTTTAAACAAACAGTCGGAAAAACCATGAATGATAACTACAAGATCTTAGACATAAAAAGCGTAATTGCCCATATATCAAACATAGAAGAAGTGATGAACTACTTTGGCTCACAAAATATAAGAGCCGATGAGATAGGCGATGGAAACCTCAACTACGTCTATAAGATAAGCTCCATCCAAGATCCGAAAAAAGCACTTATCGTAAAACAGGCAGTGCCGTATCTTAGATGCGTAGGAGAAGATTTTTTGCTCTCCAGAGATAGAATGAGTTATGAAATACGGGCTTTACAAAAATTTCATGCTATTTCTTCCTCTTTCATACCAAAGATCTATCATGCGAGCGAAGCCATGAGTTTGGTAGTTATGGAGTATTTAGGCGATCATGCAATAATGAGAAAAGGGCTTATTGATGGTATAAAGTACGAGAATTTCAGCGAGCAGATCTCAACTTATATATCTGAGGCACTTTTTTATACGTCATCCCTATATTTAAACAGCGCCGAGAAAAGAAGGCTTATAGATAAGTTCAACTCAAACACCGAGTCATGCAAACTTAGCGAGGATCTCGTCTTTAGCTTTGCTTTTATGGAACATGAAACAAACAACAACGAAAATGTAAACAACAATCCTGAAGCAAAAAAACTCTTTGAAGATATGGCATTTAAAGAACGGGTTTTAGATCTCAAATATAAATTTATGACGCAAAACGACGCTCTTCTTCACGGAGATCTCCATACCGGATCTATTATGATAAACAAAGACGAAACCTATGTTATAGATCCTGAGTTTGCTTTTGTGGGTCCTTTCGGCTTTGACATAGGCGCGCTTTTGGCAAACTTGGCAAACAACTATATCTATCATCTAATAGTTACAAAAGATAGAGAGTTTCAAGAGTGGATCTTAAAAACTATAAAAGAGGCTTTAGAAAAATTCACGGAGAAATTCTTAGATCTTTGGAGCGAACATAAAAATTCCGCTCTTTTGGTGGATGGATATCTGGATAATATTACACTCCAAAACTACAAAGAGAGATTTGTAAAAAATATTTTAAGCCAGAGTGTAGGATTTGCAGGCTGCAAGATGGCAAGAAGAGTCTACGGAGTTGCAGGCGTTGAAGAGATAAGAGGGATCAAAGATCCGGAGTTAAGAGCCAAAGCCGAAAAAGCGGCTCTAAAAATCGCAAGAGAGTTTGTCGTAAAATATGAAAAGATAGATAATACAGATGAGATATTGGAGATTATAAAAAATGCAGGGTAATTATAGAGCATTATGGCTGAATGATGATTTTTTTGATGAGTGTTTAGAGGTTGTCGACCAGACAAAACTTCCGTTTGAGTACCATACAAAATATCTCACGACTACCGAAGAAGTCGTTTTGTCCATAAAAAATATGACCGTCCGCGGTGCCGGAGTTATAGGAAGCGTTGCGGCGTTTGGGATCTATATAGCGGCTTTAGAGGTAGAAGGAGATTACGAAAAACTCAAAGAAAAAGCCTCTCTAATCAGAGAGTCGAGACCGACTGCGGTTAACCTTATGTGGGCAGTCGACAGGATGATGGAGCTTTTAAAAGAGTCTGATAACCTAATTGAAGACGCAAGAAAATATGCCATAGAGCTAAACGACAATGAAGCATTAGAGAGCCAAAAAATAGCCAAATACGGATGCGATATCATCGAAGAGATCTTAAAAAAGAAAAACAAAACAAAGATAAATATTTTAACCCACTGCAACGCCGGCTGGCTTGCGGTTATAGATGAGGGAACGGCATTAGCTCCAATTTATGAGGCAAAAAGGAGAGGTATTGACGTACACGTATGGGTAGATGAGACAAGACCCAGAAACCAAGGTGCGTCACTTACCGCTTGGGAACTCTCTCAAAGCGGGATTGAGCATACGATAATAGCCGACAATACGGGCGGACATCTTATGCAAATAGACGAGGTTGACATGGTGATAGTCGGAGCGGACAGGGTAAGTGCTAACGGTGACGTGGCAAACAAGATAGGAACCTACCTAAAAGCACTTGCGGCGTACGACAACGGCATCCCTTTTTATGTAGCGATTCCCGCTTCAACCTTTGATTTTGAGATAAACGACGGACAAAAAGAGATCCCTATCGAACTTAGAAGCGAAGATGAGGTTCACTACATAAGAGGCATCGATAGAGACGGAGCTTTGCGTGAAATACGTATCACACCCGAAGGCTCTCATGCCATAAACTACGGCTTTGACGTAACTCCCGCAAGACTTATAACCGGACTCATAACAAATAAAGGGGTTTGCGAGGCGGACTTTGATAGAATAAGAGAAAAATTCAATAAGCAATAGATTTGAGGAGCGGTAATTATGGATAAACATTTATTGACAGAGATAGAGATAAAAGATTTTAAATGCTTCAAAGATTTCAAAGCGGATGGATTTAAAAGAGTAAATCTTATTGGCGGGAAAAATAATGTTGGTAAAACTGCTTTTTTAGAGGCTTGTTATGTTAATGCTAGTGCCAAAAATATAAAAAGTTATGTTGGATCATTACGTGCTATAAAAGTAATGAGAGAAAATTTAAATATTTTATCAGGTGATAAAGTAGATATTAAAAAGTATATTGAACAAAGTAAAAATATATTTATAAAGTCTAATATTAATTTAGCATCATTTTCTATCAAAGACGAAAATGGAATAAAACAGTATAGTTTTGAATTTAATAAGCAACATATCAAAGTAAATATAAATGATTTCTCTTATGAGATAGATTATATTGATAATATTGAGTTTATTGATAATTTTGGTTTTTCTAATGGTGAAATTATCACAAGTTTTTCAGCAATACAAAAAAAAGATGAAGAGTTGTTTTTAAATACTATTCTTAATAAATTTGATGAAAGAATAACAGCTTTTAAAATTATAGATGAAAAACCTCAATGTAAAATTGGTAATGAGTATCTTGAAGTTACTGAATTTGGGGATGGCGTAAGACATCTAGTATCAATAGTAACAGCACTTTATTCAGCGGAAAATGGATATTTGTTTATAGATGAGATAGATAATGGAATACACTATACTCAACTTGATGAAATTTGGAAAATAATATTAGAAGTTTCTAAAAAATCAAATGTACAAGTATTTGCCACAACCCACTCAAAAGAGTGTATAGAGTCTTACGCAAGGGTAGCCAAGAGGATTGAAGATAAAGATATAAGTTACATAAAAATGTCTAGATTAGAAAATGGAAGCATTAAGGCAGGTGTAAGAGATTATGAAATGCTACAAGATAGTATGGATGATGAGCATGAGGTAAGAGGATGGTAAAAGTTGCTATCCTTCATGAAGGGAAAAAGGATAAATCTGATGATAGTGTGTTGTTAAAACTTTTGATTCAAAATTTAGGTTATGATTTAAGTAGAGTTGAATTTTTTGGGTTTAAATTTAAAAGCAATTTTTTTAAAATAGAAGATATAAAATATGCTGAGTTAAAATTACAAATAGAAGAAGAGTTAATTAGTAGAGTTTTATTTGTAGTTGATGCTGATTATGAAACTAGCGATAAGAGATATGGTGGTTTTAACAACACAGAAAATGAATTAAGAGATATTATAACTAAATTGTCTTTTTCAGAAATTGCCGATATCTATGTGACATGTAACCCACAAACAAAAGATGGCTGTTTAGAGTCATTACTTCTTTCATCTATACCAGAAAAACAAAAGGATTGTATAGAGACTTTTTTGAATTGCTCAGAGTTTGCATTTAAAGAAAATCATAAAAGTGTATTAAATGAAATTTACAAAAAGGCATATCCAAATGCTCCTTATGATTTTAGTCATATAAACTTTGATGAACTAAAACAAAAATTACACAATTTATTCAGATAGAGAGAAAAGTATATGAAAAGTTTATACAACGACAAAGAGGCTAGTCAATTTAAAACGGATCTGGATCTAAGAGTCTATACGTCAAGGCTTCTGGGGCGGGATCCATCGCTGGTTCTGCACGGCGGCGGAAATACTTCGGTAAAATCAACCGCTACGAATCTTTTTGGCGAAAGGGAAGAGATACTCTACGTAAAGGGAAGCGGCTGGGATCTCTCAACCATAGAGACGCAGGGGTTTGCTCCGGTTAAGATGGAAATGCTGCTGAAGATGGCGGAGTTAAAAGAGCTTAGCGATGAGGATATGGTAAAGTACCAAAGATTGGCGATGACGGATCCATCCGCTCCAAATCCATCCGTTGAAGCTATTTTACATGCTATTATCCCTTTTAAATTTGTAGATCACACACATGCGGATGCCGTTGTAACCATTACAAATACGCTTGGCGGCAAAGAGAAGATAAAAGAGATCTACGGCGATAAGACTCTTATCATTCCATACATTATGCCGGGTTTTGTTCTTGCGAAACTTATCTACGATATGACCAGAGAGGTAGAGTGGAGCAGACTTGAAGGTATGGTTCTTATGAATCACGGCCTATTTACATTCAGCGACGATGCAAAAAAATCTTATGAAAAAACTATAGAGCTGGTAGATAAAGCAGAAAAATATCTTCAAGCAAAAGGCGCAACTTTGCAACTAGAGAAGAGATCTCCTTGCATAGATCTGCCGACTCTTGCAAAGATCCGAAAAGAGATCTCCTCTCTTAAAGGCAGAGCAACTATCTCACTCTTGAATGAAAGCGATCTCTCACTCTGCTTTAGCAGCGGCGATATTGAAAAAATTGCTACTCAAGGTCCACTAACTCCGGACCATGTTATTAGAACCAAAAGAGTTCCTGCGATAATCGGTGATGATTTTATATCGGATCTCGCAAACTACGCTAAAGAGTATGAAACATACTTTTGGGATAACAAAACGGATCAAACTCTTTTAAATCCTGCTCCGAATTTTGCGATTTTAAAGAGCGGCGGCTCTCTCTCTTTCGGCGCAAACGCCAAAGAAGCACATATTATCAAAGATATAAACGAACATACGTATGAAGCGATCTTAAAAGCCCAGATGCTTGGCGGATACAAGGCTCTTAGCGCGGCAGAAATTTTTGAAGTTGAGTATTGGTCACTAGAACAGGCAAAACTAAAAAGCGGCGGCAAAGCACCTGAATTTAGCGGAAAAATCGCACTCGTAACGGGAGCGGCAAGCGGTATAGGGTTTGCAACCGCAAAGATACTAAATTCAAGAGGGGCGGCAGTCGTAGCGCTCGACATCAACCCGGAAATTGAAAATATGTTTAACAAAACCGATTTTATAGGCGTGAAATGCGATCTTACAAATAGCGGCGAGATCCAAAATGCTATCGAAAAAACTATAAGATCTTTTGGCGGAATAGACATTGTAGTAAGCAATGCTGGCATTTTTACACCTAGCGAAAATCTCGACTCTCTAAGTGATGAAAACTGGCAAAGAAGCATGAACGTCAATCTTACCTCACACCAAAAACTTATAAAATACAGCGCTCCTTTTTTAAAACTCGGCGTAGATCCTACGATTATAATGGTAGCTTCAAAGAATTTTCCTGCTCCGGGCAAAGGCGCGGCGGCGTACTCAGTAGCAAAAGCGGGGCAGACTCAGCTCGCACGCATTGCAGCACTTGAACTAGGAGAGTACGGCGTAAGGGTCAATACTCTGCATCCTCATGCGGTCTTTGATACGGCTATCTGGAGCAATGAAGTTTTAGCAAAAAGAGCAAAAGCCTACAATATGAGTGTAGAAGAGTATAAAACAAACAACATACTTAAAACCGAGATAAAATCAAACGACGTTGCAGAGTTGGTATGTGCAATGGCAGGAAGCGCCTTTGCAAAAACGACGGGTGCTCAAGTAGCTATAGACGGCGGAAGCGATAGAATAATCTAGATCTATTTTAGATATTCCATCCTTTTTATATTATCGGGCATATTCTCAAGAGCGAAATTTTTTTGATCTTTGATATAGCTCGGATATTTAAAATCTTTTGATGTCATAAGCTCGTAAAGTTTTTTTAGATCTTGATTTTCTATATTTTTATATTTAACTTCCATCTCTTTTGCAATGCGAAGAAAAAAGATAAGCAGAATCGCTTGAGCTTTTTCATTAACCGCATCGCCGAAAATTATGCCTTCAAACTCTTTATGCATTGTTAAAATATTGTATTCACACTGCATATCGAGTTTTTCAGGATCTTCATTTGTCAAATAATCTAAAATATTTAAAATCAGATTTAAGAACATAAGATTGGTTTTGTCAATTGTCACACTGTTTTTATCAAGCTTGTCTCTGTAAGTAAGTATATTAGTCTGTATTTTTTCAAAATATGGAAACACCATTTGGCTTATCTCCTTTTTGTGATAATGTTTAGAATTGAATTGTAACATAAGAAATTTGTAATAGCAGAAAAAACGACGGTAAAAAACCGCCGTTTAAAATATTAAAGTGAGTCTGGCTTTGGAGTAGTAGTTGTGCTTGGCGGTAACATAGGATAGATTACCTGTGGCTTTGCACCTGTTAAACTTTTTAAGAATGTCTCAATAGATGCCGCTTCTTTATCGTTAATAACGATTCCCAGCTGAACACTTCCCATCTCTTTTATAGCATCCTGAAGTGACCAGAACTGACCGTTGTGGAAGTATGGCGCAGTCTCTTCTATGTTACGAAGAGTAGGAGCTTTAACCATTCCGTTAGCATCACCTTTAAAATCACCAGTTGAAGCGAACTTATATTTATTTGCTATTTGGAAAGGCTGCATAGTTCCACCGACAGCGATACCGTCATGACATGTTGCACAACCCTTATCGATAAAAGTTTTTAAGCCCTCTTTCTCTGCTTTTGTAAGCGCACCATCTTTACCGTTCATATAATCATCAAATCTTGACGGTGTTACAAGTGTGCGTTCATATACACCGATTGTTGCAGCTATCTTTTCAAAATCAATTTTTACATCTTTTCCATAAGCTTTTTTAAACTCTTCAACATAAGCAGGAATAGACGTTATACGATTTACTACAAGATCTTTTGGAGCGGCCATCTCCGGCTCAGCTTGCATAGGACCTTGCGCTTGATCTTCTAAATGCGGACTTCTTCCATCCCAGAACTGAACAGCATTAAGAACTGAATTATAAACTGTCGGTGAGTTTAAGTGATGCGGATTTGCAGCCCATTTGTGACCGATTGCGGCACTTACACCATCTACTCCGCCTGTTGCCAAGTTATGACACGTATTACAGCTTATTAGTGAACTTTTTGATAGTCTAGGATCAAAATATAGTTTTTTTCCCAATTCTATTTTTGCATCAGTCATTGGATTTTTTGGATCATCAATAAGCTTTTTTAACTCAGTTTTATTTTGAGGAATTGGCTTAAGACCTGCATTTTTTGCTTCTTCTAAAAGTGTTGCACTAAAAGACATTGTAGAGATTGCGGCAACTGCCACGAGACTTATAAGTTTCATATGTAGACTCCTTGTGAATAATTAGTATATACAAATTATATACTATAATTTCTTAATTTTAAATAATAATTTTTTTCCTCTAATAACTATTCTTATTATTTATTTAAAACTTTATATTGAGAGAAAAATTTATTAATATTTATTAAAATAAATGCTAGCATTGCAGTTATGAATAATTATACGCTACTGCTCAAAGAGCACAATTTAAAAATTACTCCTCAGAGACTTGGTATTCTCACTATAGTGGGAGATACTGGACATATTAGTATTGAAGATCTTTATATTTATATTCGTAAAGATTTTAATTCTATATCTCTTGCAACGCTTTATAAAAATATAAATTTTATGGTAGAAGTCAATCTTTTAAAAGAGATAAAAGTACCTAATCACAAATCAAAATATGAGATAGTAAAAAATGAACACTCTCATATGCTTTGTAAAAAGTGTTATAAACTTGAAGATCTAGAACTCTCCTTACATAGCTTAGTTCAGGATGCTTCAAAAAAAAGCGGTTATCTCTTTGATGACAACACTCTTGTCCTATCAGGAACATGTCCACATTGTCAATGATCTAATTTCAGTAATTTAAAAAATATCTTCATTTAGAGGCACTTTAGAGATTAGCGATTTGTGCAATGTTATATAAACAATTTATCTCTTACTCAAATAAGATGTTTCTCTTATTCTCTCTCTTCTTCCCATTAGAATCCATTTATTACGAGTTTTTCTTATAGTTATAGCAATTTATAATCTTTTTTTAACTGATAATTTTTGTTTATAGCATATCAACGTATAATTACTGTAAAAGTAAGGATATATGCAATGGCACTTTTTGGAAAACTAGAAGTTATTAAAGATCAGGCGGAAAAGAAAAAATTTAAAATAGCTTTTAAATATCTTCAGAAATTCGCAGATAAAAGCAGTAAAGAATATAGAGAAGTTATGAGCTATTCATTTGGTATATGCAAAAAAATAGAGTTAGACAATAATAACTTTGTGCTTGAGCAAGTTTATTCCTCCAAAGAGAGAGAAGAGTGCTTCTTTGAGTCACATAAAAAATATATTGATATGCAGTTTATAGTTAGCGGGGAAGAAATTATAGAGGTTGCAAACTCAAAATACCTAATCTGCATACAAGCATATGATGAAGAAAAAGATATAGCAATCTATAAAAACACAAAAGAAACTTCACTTATTTTTCTTAAAGCAGGCGATATTGCTATATTTTACCCTCAAGATGCTCATATGCCCTGTATAAAAGCAAATAAATGTGATAAAGTAGTAAAGGTTGTAGTAAAAGTAAAAATATAACTAAACTTTCAAACTATTTTTTTAATAAGAAAAAGCTAAAAGTAAAATATTTAATAGAGTCAAGAAGGATGTAGAGTAAAAAAAGTGATAGTAAAATAAAGGGGTATAAAAGTAATTGATTAATTATTGATTGAGTAAATGATCAACTAGGCAGCGACCTACGTTCCCAACCCTGCAAGGATCAGTATTATCAGCGATGAGAGGCTTAGCTTCTGGGTTCGGAATGGGGCCAGGCGTTTCCCTCTCTCTATAGCCACCTAGACAATCACATTTAAATACACTATTTTGTGTACTTAAAGATGATTGTTTAGTGTTAGTGAGTTTTCAATCTTTATATTCTAAAGATTCTCATTGTTTGTATGTTCTATGCCATTTCGAAGCATAGAATAAAAGTCAACATAACTAAATAACTACTACAGAATACTTATACACTAAGTAAGGTAGTGAACGAATTGTGTTCTATTTAAAGAACTTTAAAAAAAGACAAACGTACTATTAGTACTGGTCAGCTAAACAGATTACTCTGCGTACACACCCAGCCTATCAAGCTTGTAGTCTTCAAGCGTACTTCAGGGAGAGTTCATCTTGGAGTTGGCT
>Ga0074197_1001273_pt1 | contig 22254 bp, 16 predicted proteins | sample EPASupsiteSAE305_FD_64526 | JGI IMG/M metagenome (GOLD analysis project Ga0074197, IMG submission 64526) | Bioremediated contaminated groundwater microbial communities from EPA Superfund site, New Mexico - SAE3-05 reassembly with SPADES | ecosystem: Environmental > Aquatic > Deep subsurface >...
CTCTTCCACCCGTTTGCGTTTCTTCTGGCTCACGGCATAGCCTTCATGACGGGTGGTCCGGCCATCAATGGCGGAACCTTTGGCTTTTTGAGCCACATGCGGAGTAACGGTCAGGCTGCGCAGATCATCGACGAACTCCTTGCAGTCATACCCTTTGTCTGCACCGATGGTGACCCGATGGACACCTGGAATATCGGCAGCCATGGAAAGGGCTGCCTCGCGTTCGGCCGTTCCGGTAGCTTGGGTGACGCGGGTGTCCACGGCCAAACCGTTCCGGTTCTCCATCAGGACATGCCCCATGAAGCAGAGCTTGGCCTCTTTACCTTTTCCTTTCTTGAACAGACGGGATTCAGGATCGGTAACTGAGGCATGCGTGTCATTGCGACGCTTCTCACCGTGGAAATCCACTTCCGGATTGCGGTTGCCGCCAGTAGAGACCGGAGGCTCCTCATCTTTGGGCCGGAAGCTCTTCAGCGATGCCCACGTTTCGATCAAGGTGCCGTCAACGGTGAAATGGTCACCAGACAAGAGCCCTGCCGCTTCGGCTTGGGAACAAATGGATCGCAAGAACATCACGGCAAGATCACTGTGCAGAATGCGCTCCCTGTTTTTGGAATAGACTGAGTGATCCCAAATCGTTTCATCCATGGACAGACCGACAAACCAGCGGAAAAGAAGATTGTAATCAAGTTGTTCCGCCAGCATCCGCTCGCTACGGATCGAATAGAGGATTTGCAGCAGCAGGGAGCGAAGCAGTTGCTCGGGTGGTATCGATGGTCGTCCTATTCGTGAATAGAGCTCCCGAAATATTGGGGAGAGTTCCTTCAGCGCCTTATCAGCCATGATTCGGATGGGACGCAGGGGGTGAGTTTGTGGAACCCTGGAGTCGGGCGAAAGATAACTGAACAATTTCTGCTGCTGAATGTCAGGGCCGCGCATATTTTCACCTGTTTGTTAGTTATTCCAACTGGTTGAATAATACACGGTATCGTTTTGTATGTCCCGTTGTTTATGAGTTTTTCAACATCCTGCTAAAGCTGATTCAGTCGATCCCCTGAAATAATTTACAAAACACATTTCAAATGCTACTAATTTGGTATTTCTGCCTGGCCAGTGTCAGATTCGATACCGGCTTAGGTAGACAAAGGGGGAAATCCTCTTGGAGTGCAGCCGCAGGGCGAGGATCACCTATTGCTCAAGGTTCATCCAAGTCTTTTGTAACGTGAGAAGTGTATGTTGCGAACATCGATAACACCTGAAGGGCGATTCCGGGTAGGAGTGCATATTCCTTCCTACCAAGTGATCAACCTTCGCGAGCATGACCATCTCTGTACTCTCGGAGTGTTACCCGATAATACCCCTGTAGGCAATCAGGAGAATTTCCCCCGGGGTGATATCAAGGTGGAGAAAGCTCAGCCTATTTATGAGATTCTCAACCCGTTGCCCTTTCGCGGTTGCACCTTTATCGATTCGGGTTGGGCGGCATCCAGGGCTGCAGATCCTGCTCTGATCACGATACAGGCTCCACCGCCCGTTTCCCTGCGGTCGATCCTGGGTGCCCATTGTCCCGCTGCCACGACCCGGGAAATCGTCACCCGACTGCCGCTCCCTCTGCGCTATGAACTGGCGGCAACCTCCACTGATCCCGAGGAATTAGTCTGGCTGGCCGAGTCCTGCTGCCGGATGATTTTCACCAATTCCGGTGTTCCCGTCGGGCTGGGGTATATTCTAAAAAACGGTCATAAGCAGGCGGCAATCGATGACTTTGAACTCTTTGAATCCATCGCCAACAATCCTTACCTGCCCGATCTCTATAAGAAAATAATGGTGCTTCGTCCGGGCGTTCAGGGCAACAGCGAGATTGTCGGCGATTTTCACCAAAACGATACCGGTGTCTTTGAATATCTGCGCAGCAACTCGTACATTCCCTGGGGGCACTATGCCGCCAATTTCGCCCACACCAGCATCCGTTACCGCATAGCCGACCTGTCTTTTGCAGATATGGAGGGATTGCGGCATCTCTATTATCAACGTATTTTTATTACCATTGCTGAAAAGTTGGGGATCGCTCCTGATTTTCGGCGCCGACGTTTGCAGGTTGAGGAATTGGAAACTCTTCGGCAACAGATAGTTGGGGCGTTGGCGGTGGACGACCGATTGGAATCTTTGGCAACTCTGTGGGGTTGGAACTTCGGCTACGATTTTTCCGGTTCCGGCTACCGGTTGCATGCTTCTCACCAGATGATTCATCAACAGTATGCCATGATACCGCAATGGGTGGATGATACCGGGGGCGGGCAAAACCCCGCCTATTGCTGCGGCGATTTGGTCGCCGATCTGGTCGAACGCTACCGTCAGGAGTATCGTTCCGATTTTTTTATCGATTATCTTGCAGCCCTGGCCAATAACACCCGCACCGACGGCGGCGATGGCGAATCTTCACTTGTGATCTGGAAAGACGACAATGTCCTCCTGTTTGTGCCTAAAGCCCAGGTTTCACAGTGGGAGATCCAGCTGATGGTGATTGCGGACTGCGGCGCCGGACCGGTGGGCAACATCGTTGAAGCCGATACGGCAGTGCGGTGTTCGCTCGATACCGGCATTCTCAAGGCCCAGCAGATCCTCGCCGGCTTGGGGGCAACGATGGTCAGTTCCATCGAATATTCCAAGCGCCTCGGGGTGAGCAACGGGCAGCGGCTCCTCTATGCCTTTCTTCCCAAATTGCCCTGGTCGATGGGAGCCTTCAGCGAGGCCCAGGGACGGTTCATCTGCGGCCATTATCCCGAGGATTTCGCCGTTGCCTGCCGTCGTCGGCTCGAATAAGGAAATTTTTTTCCATTACCTGCCACCAGAAAAGAACTGAAGAATGCACGCTGACGTGCTACAACGGCGAGATTGATCCTCCTGGTTGCAAGGAGGCAAAACCCGCCGCCTCATGTGCGTCGGATCTTTGATCAAACCTCGGACAGAACAGATCATGAAAAAAGGATATTACGGACAGTGGGGTGGGGCTTTTATACCGGAGGTGCTGTATGCGACCTTTGAAGCCTTGAACAAGGTCTACGAGAGCGCCAGGGCAGATGCTTCCTTCTGGCAGGAATACGTGGATCTCATGGGCAACTATTCTTGCCGGCCGACCCCGCTGACCTATGCGGAAAACCTGACTCGCCATCTTGGCGGCGCCAAGATCTATATCAAACGCGAGGATCTCAACCATACCGGCGCCCATAAGGCCAACAACGTCATGGGCCAGGGGCTGCTGGTCAGACGCATGGGGAAGAAGCGGGTGATCGCCGAAACCGGGGCCGGCCAGCACGGCATGGCCACCGCCACCATGGCCGCCCGATTCGGCTTTGCCTGCACTATCTACATGGGTGAGGAAGACGTTGCCCGGCAGCGCCCCAATGTCTTCTGGATGGAGAAACTCGGGGCCACCGTCGTCCCGGTCACCGATGGCTCCCGTACGCTCAAGGATGCCATGAACGAGGCCTTCCGCGACTGGGTGACCTCCATGGACGACACCCACTACGTCATCGGCACGGTCTGCGGTCCGCATCCCTTTCCGGAGATGGTGGCCTGGTTCCAGTCGATCATCGGCATCGAGGCCCGCCGTCAGATTCTGGCGCAGCACGGCCGGATGCCGGATCGGGTTTATGCCTGTGTCGGCGGCGGCTCCAACGCCATGGGTATCTTTCAGGGGTTTCTCGAGGAGCCGGGGGTGGAGTTGATCGGGGTCGAGGCCGGCGGCCAGGGCATCGCCACCGGCAAGCACGCCTCCCGGATGGTCGAGGGCAGCTGTGCCAGCGCCGGTGTGGCTCAGGGCTACAAGACCAGGTTCCTCCAGAGTCCGGAGGGGCAGATGCTCGATACCCACTCCATCGCCGCCGGGTTGGATTACGTCGGCATCTCCCCGATCCTGGCCGATCTCGGCGAAAAGGGCAGGGTGCGCTTTGCGGCAGCCACCGATCGCGAGGTCATTGAGGCCCTGAGCCTGACCATGCGCACCGAAGGGCTCATCCCGGCCATGGAATCTTCCCATGCCTTTGTCCAGGCCATCAAAGAGGCCCCGACCATGGCAAAAGACCAGGCGATCATCATCAATATGTCCGGCCGGGGCGATAAGGACATCTTCACCATTGCCCATGCCTTTGACGATCCCTCCTGGAAAGCATTTATTGTCAAACGGGCGGAAGAATACAGATAAGCATTTCAGCCCGCCCCTGGTTTCGGTACGGGCTGTGTTTGAATAGAGGTAGTATGATCATGGATCTGGAAAAAGAAATTAAAAAAAGGTTGGAGACAAAACCCATCCTGCTGATGACCCACCTGGTGCTGGGTTATCCCTCCTTGGAGGTCAATCGCGAGGTCATCCGGCAGATGGCGGCAAGCGGGGTGGACTGCATCGAGCTGCAGATTCCCTTTTCCGAACCCATAGCCGATGGGCCGGTCATTCTCAAGGCCAGTCAGCAGAGCCTGGATGCGGGCATCACGGTGGAGGCGTGTTTCCGCTTCGGGCAGGAGATGGCGGCCGCCTTTCCCGAGGTCCGTTTTCTTTTTATGACGTATTACAACATTGTCTTTAAGTACGGCGAGGCAGCCTTTCTCCAACGGACTTGCGATATCGGTTTCTGCGGCACCATCGTTCCCGACCTGCCGCCCGAGGAAGGGCAGACCTATCTGGACGGCAGCAAAAAACTCGGCCTGGCACCCATCCTTTTTTTCACCCCTACTTCCACTGTTGAACGGATGCGAGAGGTGGCGGCCCAAGGGGCAGGCTTCATCTACTGCGTGGCTCGCCGCGGCGTTACCGGTCAGCAGACCGCTTTTGACGATACCCTTAACCAGTACCTGGCACGCTGCCGGCAGGCCACCGACCTGCCGCTGGCAGTCGGCTTCGGCATCAGTAGCCGTGAGGATGTAGCCCTGCTCACCGGCACGGCCGACATGGCGGTGATCGGCACCGCCACTATCAAACTGGTCGATGCCCAAGGGCCGGAGGCCGTCGCCCCTTTCATCGCCGGACTGCTGGGTCCGGCCTGAAGCCTGGATAGCGAGTCCATTGCTTCCAAGGTTTCTCACTGCACCGCAAGCGAGAGGGAACGTCATTCCGGCCAAAGCCCTATTCCTCCCCACTATCGACTCTCTTATCCCTTGTACCCAAAAGAGCAATCCCCCCCATGACGACAGATACTAATCTTCAACTCGGCACGGCAGCAGTCCTCTGGGATCTGCAATCGCTCTATTCGTCGGCTAATGCCCCTGAGATCCAGCGGGATATGCTGCGCTGCCGGGAGTGGGCCGAGGCCCTGGCCGCCGAGGTCGCCGGACAGGTTGCTGATCTCGAGGCCGTAACCATCAACGAGGTCGTCGAACGTCTTGAAGCGATCGATGTTCTCCTGGCTCGGCTGGAAACCTTCGCCTTTCTCCATTTTATCACCCGGACCGGCGATGCCGCCGCCTCGGCCCTGTTGCAGCAGGTTGAAGAACTCGACGCCCGGGTCGGCAAGCTGACCGTTTTTTTCCGGCTGGAATGGAACCGGCTTGATCAAGAGAAAGTAGCACAGCATTTGCAACAACCGGTGTTGCACTCGTATGGCCATTACCTGCAGACCATGCGGTTGTCTGCCCCGCATCAGTTAAGCACCAAAGAAGAGGAGTTGCTCCAGGAACTTGGTCCTGTCGGCAGGAGTTCCTGGAATCTGCTTTTCGAGAAACTGCTCGGGCAGATGCAGTTCGGTCCCAAAGGTCGAACCGAAGAGGAGGTGTTGAGCGATCTTTACCACCCGGATCGGCAGGTGAGGAAAAACGGGGCTGAGGAGTTGACCGAGGGGCTGCGACGGAATTTGCATATCCTGACCCATATCTTCAATACCCTGGCAGCGGAAAAGATGATCGATGATCGGCTGCGCCGCTACCCGTCCTGGATCAGCGCCATGAATCTGGCCAACGAGCTTCAGGACCGGACCGTGGAGGCCCTGGTGGATGCGGTGACCTCTCGCTACAGCATTGTTCATCGGTACTACGGATTGAAAAAACAGCTGATGGGGCATGAGGAATTGTTCGATTATGACCGCTATGCCCCCGTTCCTGTGCCGGGGGCGGAGGAGGCAATGGTTTCCTGGGAACAATGCCGGGAGATCGTGCTCGATGCCTTTGCCGAGTTTTCGCCGGAGATGGCCGCCATCGCCGCCCGATTTTTCAGCGAAAACTGGATTCATGCCCCCCTGCTGCAGGGCAAGCGGGGTGGGGCCTTTGCCCATCCCTGCGTCCCCGACGTCCATCCCTATATCCTGGTGAATTACACCGGCAATGTCCGGGATGTCTCCACTGTGGCGCATGAACTCGGTCACGGCGTCCATCAGATGCTGGCCGCGGAGCAAGGGTTCTACAACGGGAATGCCCCATTGGTATTGGCTGAAACCGCCTCGGTCTTTGCTGAACTGCTGGTGTTCAAGGCGCAGTTGGCACTCATCCGTACCCCGGAAGCCCGACGTGCCTTCATCTGTCAGAAGCTGGAGGCTATCTTCGCCACGGTTTTCCGCCAGGTGGCGATGCATCGTTTTGAGGCGGCAATGCACAGCGGCAGGCGAGAACAGGGCGAACTTCCGTCGGAGCAGCTTTCCGCTTTCTGGCTTTCCACACAGCAGGCTATGTTCGGCGATTCGGTCACTTTGAGCCAAAATTACGCGATCTGGTGGGCCTATATCTCCCATTTTCTCGGCACTCCCGGGTACGTCTATTCCTATGCCTTTGGCGAGCTGTTGGTGTTGGCTCTTTATGGCCGCTATCTGGAGGAGGGGGGCGGTTTCGTCGACCGCTACCTGCAGCTGCTGCGGGCCGGCGGCAGCAACTCACCCCATGCCCTGTTGCAGCCTTTTGGCATTGATCTCAATGATCCGGCGTTCTGGCACGGCGGCCTGTCCCTCATCGAGAGGATGCTCGTGGAAGCCGAGCAGGAGGGGGCACCATGCGAAACCAAGTGAAACCCTGCTGTTGAGATCCGGGTCTTCCTGGAGCAGGAGGTTTTTTCTTTCATTATGGTTAGTTGACCTCCTTTTCAGAATTTTCCATTTCAAATAGAAGTATCCTCGTTCGCCTCCCTTCCTTAACCACTGGTTGTTCTTTTTATATTTTTTTTTTGCTTTTTATTTTTTTGCCCCGCACAATTACCATAGAAGAATATTGACAACGTCGCCGGTGTAAGACTGAAAATTTTTCGTTTTCTGGCGACAGTTTTTTTCTCCCGGTCGGCAGAGATTCCGGTTCAATAAGAATTTTCCAGGGTGAAAATTTTCAGTCAATCGCATTCGCTGTCAATGCAATCAGCGACAGCATTGTCAATAGTCTTCACATACGCTGAACTTCCAACAGTAGAAAAAATAGCTTCCGAAAAGATGTATGGCCTCAGCCTCGTATTGAGGTCTGGATCGCGGCATTGGGCAGGGCTTTTTTTGTCGTCGGAACCTATTGATGCGGCTCCTTTCCATCAAAGGTTGTACAGAGGCGGCGGTTTCCGGGAAGAAAAGTAATGGCAACAATGACCAAAAAAATTGATGGATTTTCACTGGATAATATTCTGCAGATTTTCTCCATGGAGAAAAAATCCCAGACCCTTCAGGTACGCAAGGAAGGTCGGGTCGGGCTCCTCGATATTGACCAGGGGGGATTGATTCATGCCCAGCTTGAAAAACAGCAGGGACTGGATGCCGCCATTGAAATTCTGATCTGGGATGATGTCCAGATTGAGATTTTCCCTCTGCGTCCCTGCCAACAAACGATCACCAACTCATTGATCAACATTCTGCTTGAAGTTTCCAAGCTGAAGGATGAGCGAAAAAGTGCCTTGGATGCCTCGGGTGAGGGATTACTGGCTGCGGCGATCGAAAAAGCGGAACAGCAGCAGTACAAGGAGGCGCATTCGGATCTAGTCCAATATCTGAAGATAAATCGGAACAATGCGGTGGGCTGGGTATGGTACTCTCGTATTCAGGGCAATGTTGACATCATGAAAAAAGCCTTGAATATGGCGGCCAGCCTCAATGTTAATGATGCCATGGTTCAGGAAGAGCGGCGAAAATTTACCGCTGCCGCTCCCCATCTGACCGATAGTGTCGCACGCAAATGTTATTTCTGCTGGGCACCGCTTAACAAGCACACCACCACCTGCCACTATTGCAAGGGGCACCTGATCATTTCCCGTGAAACACTGACCCGTGCCGGTGCCGCGGATTCCCGTCTCCTCGCGCAGGCACGGCAGAGGTATGAACGGATAGTATTAAAGTATCCACGAAGCCTTACCTCCATTTATTGCCTTGGGCTGATCAACATGAACAGCCGTAACTTTCAGGAGGCCCTCGGTTACCTCGACCGGGCGGCAAAAATGGCTCCTGAAAAGGCGCTTTTCACCAACCAGTTAAAACTTCTGCTCGATCACCTGGCTCAGCGGTCCGTGCAGGAGACGGCGACCGAAACCGAACAAAAGAACGAGGTTGTCGTTCAGGTCGAGGAACCCGGGAAAAGTGAGCAGAAACTGATCCTGGTTGTGGAGGACAGTTCCACTACCAGGAAGGTTATTTCCATTACTTTGAGCCGCCAGGGATATCGGGTTGTCGAAGCAGCGGATGGACTTGAGGCACTCAGCAAGATCAGCGAGGAACGACCGGACCTGATCATGCTTGATGTTATTTTGCCGAAAATGGATGGCTACAAGATTCTGTCAATTATCAAAGGAAACAAGGAGTTTAGAGATATACCCGTGATTATGCTCACCAGTAAAGACGGTTTTATCAATAAGATGAAAGGAAAAATGGCGGGCTCCTCCGCCTATCTGACCAAACCCTTCGATCCCGATAAAATGATCGTTGAAATTGAAAAACATATTTAATCATTTTTGCTGTTATCGCTGCCAAGGCGATACTTTGAAAAAAAGGAGAAGCGACATGGCCAAAGTAAAAATTTTAGTTGTTGATGATAGCCCAACCCAGCTGAACATGATGCGGGCACCGTTTGAGGAAAAAGGCTACCAGGTAATTACCGCCTCTGATGGTGAAGAAGCCGTAGCGATGGTGGAGACGGAAAATCCGCAGTTGGTGGTGTTGGATGTCATTATGCCCAAACTTAACGGCTTTCAAGCCTGCCGCAAGATTAAGATGATCAGACAGGACCTGCCGATCATCATGCTGACTTCTAAAAATCAGAAGAGCGATGAGTTCTGGGGCAAGAAACAGGGGGCGGACGTCTATATGACCAAACCCTTTGATAGCGAGGAACTGTTTGCAGCGGCCGTTAAGCTGCTTTCCTGAGAGCCTGCCCTCCAGGTAGCGAACTTCTTTTCATCCATTGAGGCAGAAATGGTCAATTCGTCTCCACAGCAATCTTTCAACGGCAAGGGCAATTCTCTGCAGGCTCTCCTGGCCTCCATTGATGTTGAAATCGCGCCCTCCCTGGCGCAGGATATGGTTTTTTTGAAGGATCGAGCCACCCGAGATATCCGACAAAAGAAACCGCATGTTTCTTTTGTTCTCGGGCAGCATGAAATGGCGCTTCCCATCGAATCCATCCAGGAAATTGGGTACCTGCCGACCGTCACCCCGCTGCCGAACCTCCCGCATTGGATTAAAGGGATTGTCCAGATCCGGGGAGAGATTCTTTCGGTTGTCGACTTTGTCGCGCTCTTTGGTCTTATGGATAAGCATCGGTTCGGTCTCCAGCGCTCGTATATCCTGTTCAAACAACAGGATTTGAAATTCTGCCTGCCGGTCAGCAATATTACCGGGATCGTCAATATCGATGAACAGCGCGATAATCTGAATGCCTATTCCCCTGAACAGGGAAAGGTTTCGGATTCTTTGTCGGGTTTTTTCAGAGGTGTCCTCACCGTTGACAGCCGAAAAGTCTGTATCCTTGATAACGAGAAACTGGGGGCCGCGCCCCTAATCAGAAAATGGCAGTGATCATGGGAAGAATCTTTTTTTCGTATCCTGATTTTTCATAGGAGAGGTCTGATGACCAAGGACGGTAACGATTTCTTTATGGGATACATCGAAGAGGTGCAAACCTATATCCCTATTATCAAAAAAGGGATCGAGGATCTGCAGTCCGTCACGGATAAGGGCGAGATCTTTGACGAGGTGTACCGATTGGTGCATATCATTCGCGGTGCATCCGCCATGGTTGGGATTAACGGGCTCTGTGAAATAGCCGCCTGCATGGAGACAGCGCTCGACAAGATCAGGGAAGGGCAGCTGGCCTTGTCGTATGAGGCCTTTTTCGCCATGCAAGAGACTGTTGAGTGTTTCGATCATTACTGTCGGGGATTGCGTCAAGGGACGCCCATTGATGAAAAATCGCTCCTGACTCGAGTTACGGACGCTTTCGCCAAGGTTGGGCCAGGGAGTGGCGAGGCGTTGATTCCGGCGGAAGAAAGCATTCTTTTCGCGGGAGAGAAAATCCCGTTGACCGGTCTCCTGGACTCCTCCCCTGACAAGGAGTTGCTTGATGAATTTCGTGCCGAAGCCGAAGAACATCTGAAGGAAATCCAGCATTCGATGCAGTTTCTGGGTGCACGGGTTACCTCCAAGGTGGAGGTGTCAGATGAACTGCGTGAAGTGGTCCGGAAGATCCGCCGTTCCGTTCATACGATCAAGGGCGCATCCGCTGTCATCGGTTTGCACGATCTTTCCGCCTTCAGTCACCTGGTTGAGGATGTTCTTGATTGGTTGTATGAATCAGCCACCGACTTGGACCACCACCTGGTGGAGTTGTTGACGGAAGCTCTCGATCTCCTGGCTGCAATGATTTTCAGCCCGGCGAGTTTTGAGGAGCAACGGGCGGAAAAGGTACTGGCCCAACTCCATGTCTGCATGCGGAAACTGGAGGGAGAAACCGAAGAGATCGGGTCGGAAAGGGCTGATTGGGTCAGCAAGGAAGCGATGGGGAACGGTCGGCCGATCGTTGCGGTCCAGGAAAGAGTGCCCGACAAGGGGAAAGGATCGCTGCAGGGGTCGCTGTTCAGCGAGGAAGAACAGCAGCTTCTCCGGGAAGGTTTCCAGGAAGAGGCGGAGGAGCATCTACAAGCGTTGCATCAAGCCATGCAGGTCTTGGAGACGCAGATAGATGCGGAGGTGGCGTTGACCCCGGAACACCGGGAGGAGATCCGCAAGATCCGAAGAGCCGTGCACACGATCAAGGGGGCCTCCGCGGTCATCGGGATTAATGAGATTTCTTCATATGCCCACGGTGTCGAGGATTTTCTCGATTGGCTCTACGAAGGGGCGCAACAGTCTGATCCCGCCATGATCAACATCCTGGCTGAATCACTGGATCTGCTCGGCCTGCTGGTGGAGGCTCCGCAATCGGTAAACCCGGACAGGCAAGCTGCTATGCATCATCGTCTGTTGCGCTATTCCCAGAGCGAGATTATCGAAGCCCGGCTGGATGAAGACATGGATGCGGATATTTCGGCTCCGGATCTACAGCCCTTGATGGAACGGACCGCTGCAGCAGAAGAATCGGATGACCTGGAGCGGCAGTCGACCCAACCCGAAACCGCTAAAACTATTCGCATCAATCAGCCGCAGCTTGACCTGTTGATCAACCTGACCAACGAACTGCTGGTGGGGGTCAGCGGCTTTGATCAGAATATGGGGCTGTTCAAGAATGCCCTGGATGAATTGGAGTTGACCTCCCGCAGGCTGAAAGACATTGCCCTTGAATTGGAAACAAAATTCGAGGTCAAAGCGCTTGACCGGCTCACCCGGCATTTCGCCCACCTCGACCGATCCATTGCAGACATCAAGGTCAATCAGAGTTTCACCGAGTTTGACGCGATGGAACTCGACCGCTATACCCAGTTGAATCTGATCATTCGTTCGATGAATGAATCAACGATCGATGTCTCGGCTATTCATACCAATCTGAGGGGGATTTTCAGCGGCATTGGCGGCGATATCAGCCGTCAGCATCGGGTGATCCGTGAGCTGCAGGTGCAGATGATGCGGACCCGTATGAGTCCGATGTCGACGCTGACCCCCCGTTTGAGCCGCACCATGCGAGATGTCGCTTCCCGACTTGGTAAACGGGTGAGGCTGAGGGTGGAAGGGGAGCGGGTCGATCTGGATAGGGTGGTTTGGGAAAAACTTGCCGATCCTTTCATGCACCTGATCCGTAACGCCATCCATCACGGAATTGAAAGGGAAGAAGAGCGGCTGGCCCGTAATAAACCGGAGATCGCCACCATTACCCTAACGGGAAGTCGGGAGGGGAACCATATTGTCCTCCGTTTCAGCGATGACGGTCGGGGGCTTGATTTCGGCGCCATCAGAGAAAAGGCCCGGCAGTTCGGACTTGGCACCAGGGCGGACCAGATGGATGAGCAGGATCTCACGGATCTGATTTTCTATCCCGGGTTCAGCACCAAGACCATCAGTGAAATATCCGGGCGCGGCGTGGGGATGGATGTGGTCAAGCAAAACGTCCACGATCTCCAGGGGACCATCTCCGTGGAAACCAGCGAGGGTGAGGGCACGACCTTTGTTATCCGTGTGCCCTTGACTCTGGGGGTCGTCCGTGCGCTCATGGTCAGAATCGGCGAGGACACCTACGGGATCGCCTTGAACGACATCAAGGATATCCATCGGGCCGACAGCCGGGATCTTTCCCGCACAGAGGGAACGCTCAAGCTCGGTGGGGCAACCGTGCCCTGGTATTCCCTGCCAGCCTTGCTTGGCCAGGTGGAGGCGCAATCGGAGGAGCAACGTCCACTCATCCTTGTCCTCAATGTGGCAGGGAGAACTCTCGCCATTTCCATCCCACAGATCACCGGGCAGAAAGAGATCGTTCTAAAAGGTTTAGGCGGGCATTTGCGTTCCGTGCCCGGTGTATCGGGAGCCGCGGTTATGGGCGACGGCAGCATTGTTCCGGTGCTCAATATTCCTGATTTGATTGAGGCGGCCCGACGTCGAGAGCATGCTCATCTTATGCCGCTCCATCTGGATATTCCCCAATCGTTTACGGTAATGATCGTTGACGATTCAATTTCCATCCGCCGTGTCATGAGCCGTCTTGTCGTTGCCAATGGCTGGGTTCCGGTAGAAGCAAAAGACGGGCTGGACGCCCTCGAATTGTTGAACGAAATCCGGCCTGATTGTATCGCCCTGGATATCGAGATGCCACGGATGAACGGTTTCGAGTTCCTCGTTAAATTCGCCAATACCTCGTATGAAAAGGATATTCCGATTGTCATGCTGACCTCGCGCACTTCCGACAAACATCGGGAAAAGGCCTTCCAGCTCGGAGCCAAGGCCTTCCTCAATAAACCGTGTAAAGATGAGGAATTTGTTGCAACGGTCCTTCGCCTCACCGGTAAACACGATGCAGCACAATACAAATGGAATGAGCGCGAAAAGGTAACTTCATGATGAAAAACTACTTTTTGGCATTGATCGGCGGGCAGTTGTTCGCGTTGGGCAAAGACAGTGTTGCCGGAATCGGTACCCATAACGACAGTCGGGCCAAGCTCTTAGAGGACAAGGGTAAAAAATTTCTCCCGCTCCCCGATGGGAATCAGGCCATTTTCTGTGATCTGCAGCAGGTTATGCCGGGCGGGGAATCTCGCCGCTCCAAGCAGAGTCATTATCTGATCGTCACCCACGAGGGACAGTATGTAGCCCTGCTCATGACCGGCAAGGGGCGGCTCTTCATGGCCGATGAGACCCAACAGTGCCCTCTGCCTCCCGCTCTCACCGGGGTCGCAAGGAAATTGATCTCTGGAGTTCTCGTAAATTGTAATGATTTGATTTTATTACTGAACGCTCCTTCCCTCCTTAAGGCGCCTGAATGGGTGGCGAGCGGGCAACGTTGCTGATCTGGAACGGAAAAACAAATAGAAAAGAGGAGAGGCGATGACAAGTGAAGGACGACAGGCGGAAACCCGGACCTATTTGTTGCCGCTGGCCCTTGATGATGCCGAGGGCAATGTGTTTTGCCTGTTCAGTCAAAATCAGGTTGTAGAGATCCTGGGCCCGCGTCCGATTCAGCGGATACCCTTCAGCCCTTCTTACCTGAGGGGAGTGGTGAACTATTTCAATCAGTTGTTGCCGGTCATCAATCTTGACGACCTCTGTAATAGAAAAACAGTGTCACGGAATGAAGGATTCCGGCAATTGATGGTGGTTCGTACCGGGGCGGTCGACCCGGTAACCGGAAGGCCGCTGAAAGCCGCCATTATCTCCCGGACAAGGGTGCACATGGCGAAATTCGCAGACCAGGTTCTGGCAACCTCTTTTGTTGAGCAGGAGGCACCGACATCACTCAAGGCCTCAGGGGTGCTACGCGGTTTTTTTCAGCGGCAGGCTCATTATGTTGCTCTGCTCGATCTTCACCAGGTGGTGTTGGGTACCTTGGGCGATGCTGCGTCGACGAATTAAAAATAACAGGGTCAGCGAGGGGCTGGACGTTTGATGGTAGAACAGAGTGTGCTTGATAACCGGATCCGGGTGGTCACCAAGGGGATGACATGGAGTCGATCCATCTCTCTGGGTTTTCTGATGGCGGCCGGCCCCATGGACGAACCGGAAGAGCGGAGCGGTATCGCCCACCTGACCGAACACCTGATGTTTGACGGCACAAAACGACGTGATATCGACGAGATTGCCAGGATGATGGATACAACCGGCGGCCAGGTGGACGGCTTCACTTCCAGGGACTATACCTGTTTTACAACGACCGTCCTTGATGATTACCGGACGTATCTCATCGATCTGATGGGAGATATTCTACTGAATTCCCAATTTGCCGATCATGCGGTTGATCAGGAAAAAAAGACGATCATTCGTGAGTTAAGCGCCCAGCTTGATCGCCCCGATGTCTGTGCCCATGAACGGCTGAAGGCCCATGTCTGGCAGGGGCACCCCCTGGGAAGACCGATCGGCGGGACGGTCGCTTCGGTAGCAGGATTGCAGCAGCAAGATGTCATCGATTTTTTCAGAAAGAACTATCAACCGCGACGGCTGATTATCGCGGCAGCCGGCAACGTCAACCACCAGGACATGGTGACCAATGTCGCCGACGCTTTCTGGATGATGCAGGATGACGGCCAAATCGATGCGAGAAGCTCCGCTCCCGTCTTCCACAGTGGCATCACGATTGAATACAAGGAAGGCTCCCAGGTTTATTTTTCCATTGGCTTAAAGGCCGCCCCCTATGTTGCTGAGGAGCGTTATCTGATCCATCTGTTCACCGTTATTCTGGGGGGCGGTATAAGTTCTCGCCTGTTTAGGAAGGTGCGACAGGAATTGGGTATGGTCTATGAAATTCATGCCGAATACCAGGCCTATCGGGATGATGGTGTGATTGTTATTGAAGGGTCGACAACGCCGGAATTGCTGCACACTGTGCTTTCTCAAATTCTGCTGGAGATCAAAGGGATGTCTCTGCAGATGCTGCCGGTTACCGATGAAGAACTGTGGATCGCCAAAATGCAGCTCAAGGGGCAGCATATTATTGCTCAGGAAAATTCTCACACCTGTATGAGCAGTCTGGCAACCCAGACCTTTTATTTTAACCGTTTCATTGATTCAGAGGAAATTATTGCCCAGATTCAGCAGGTAGATCTGGAACAAATGAATGCCATCACAGCTAGTGTTCTCAGTGGCGGATTGAAGGATTCGGCAATCGCTCTGGTCGGTCCTTGCTGTAAACCGGTCTGCAACATAACGGCTCTTGAAGAGTTGCTTCAAGAGTTTCAGTAACCCCATTAAATGATAATGAATGGAGGAAGATGAAATGGCGCTGGACAAGATTATCAAAAAAAATTGGATCGAAATTCAGAAGAAAAACACGGCTCCGGTCAACGCCATAGGCGTCAAGATCAATCCGAAAGATGAGAAAACCATGAAAATCTGGAAAGAAGAGGGCATAGACACCTTCTTAAAGAAATAAAAGGCCTACCTTGGGGGAGTAGGTCTCCCTTTTGGTCGACAGGGTTTTGAATTGACCCCTGCTGTCTCGAAATAATTACTGATAACACAAAGTTTACAGGTTGTTAAGTCTTCGCCTCTTCCTTGCGGGAAGAGGCGGTGATGATCGGTCAATACTCGTCAACGATATTCTGAACAAGTGTGAAGTCTCGGAGGTAGAATGGAAGAACAAGAAAAAAGAACAGGAGGGTTTGGCAACCCTTTTTCAGCTTTGACCGAACGACTCAACATCCGTGGTAAATTGATGTTGGCCTTTCTCGTCATGATCGCTTTAACGCTCACGGTCATCATCATTGCCACCATTTCACAGCGGTTTGCCAAGCAAACCATTGATGAGTTGGTGTCGGAGCATGGTAAAATCGCTCGGTTAAGCCTCGATACTGATAAAACACTGAAGGTCATGTACGGCTACGAGAAGGATTTTCTTCTTAATTACAACAGGTTGGGAATTCAGGAGGCGAAAACCCTATATCTGAACAAATTTATTGCCGCTGGTGCTGATGCCTATCAGAAATTATACGATATTCAGCAAGTAACATCCAACACCCAGGAGAAGGATGTAGCTCAGAATGCTATTGATGCTATCAATAACTATCTGGCGGCGTTCATCAGTACAGTCAACATTCTTGAACTGCGGGTGCACCCTGAATTCGGCGAGCTGGCCAAATTGCAGCAGACCGTCGAAATCCTGCGGAAAACGGTGGGAACCATCGATTCCTCCAAGGTGCAGGTGCTGTTTCAAAATCTGCTTTATGATATGCAGAAATACATGGTGCTGCCGGAGAAACAAACCGGTGAAAAAGTGTTGGCTGAAACCAAGGTGTTTGTTGAAGGCATAAAGGCCTTGACCGCAACTCCGGCCGTCCAATCCACCCTGCTCACTCAGACCGGTGAATTCACTAAATGGTTCACCGAGGTAACCAAAACGGACGAAACCATAACTAATCGGATTGCAGCTTATCAGGAAGCGGTAAAAAATGCTGACCCTGTTATTCAGGCCTTTCTCCAGAATGCTGTTGCCAAGGAGGCGCAGGCCGTTGTCCGGATGGAGAAGACTTCTGATTTGGTGCAGAAAACCGTTATCGGCGTTGGTCTAGCCGCCGTTCTTCTCGGTGTGCTGATCGCCTTTGGTCTTGCAAAAGGCCTGACCCGGCAGATTAATCACATCATGGAACTGCTTGGAGAAATGGGTTTGGGCAACTTCACGGCCCGTACCGAGGTCATCAGTAGCGATGAACTCGGACAGATGGCAACCTCACTGAATGCCATGCTCGATAATATTACAATTCTGATCCAGAGTCAGGAAGAACGTGACGCTATTCAGGAATCGATCATGAAACTGATGGTTGAAATCAACGAACTCACCGAGGGCGATCTCACCGCCCGTGCCGAGGTGACCGAAGATATAACCGGCGCGATCGCCGACTCCTTCAATACCATGGCAGAGCAGTTCGGCGGTATCGTCCGCCAGGTTAAAACTGCAACCCACGCAGTTGACCAGACCGCATCGGATGTATCAGGATTGACTATCGATCTCGCCACCAAGAGTATCGGTCAAACCAAGCAGGTAAACAACGCCATTCAAGCTATTCACGATATAGCTGAATCGATCCGTCTGGTTTCCCAGAACGCGGCACGATCAGCAGAGGTATCCATCGCTTCGCGGATCAATGCCCGTGAAGGCGCGGAAGCGGTAGAGAAGACCAACCTTGCCATGGACGAGATCCGAGAGCAGATCAACGAAACAGCGCGTTCCATCAAACGGTTGGGTGAGAGTTCCATGGAGATCGGGAACGTCGTTGAGATTATTAACAACATTGCTGACCGAACCTCCATCCTGGCGCTGAATGCCTCTATTCAGGCAGCCATGGCGGGAGATGCCGGTCATGGTTTCGCCGTTGTTGCCGAGGAGGTTCAGCGGCTGGCGGAAAGTTCGAGCAACTCAACCAAACAGATTGATATGCTGGTAAAGAGCATTCAGTCGGAAATCAAGGACGTTAGCAACCGAATGGACGAAAGTATCAGCAAGGTTGTGCAGGGATCCAAGCTTGCCGACGGAGCATACGGTAAGTTGCAGGAAATAGAATCAGTCTCCAACAACTTGGCGGATCTTATTGAGTCCATTACCCAGGCAGCGGCCAAACAGGTACAGATGTCCGAAAGCGTTGTTGAAAGCATGGTGGCTGTTGGCGATGTCAGCAATGAAACCTCGTTAACTTCACAGGAAACGGCGAGTCTGATGGATCTGCTCAATAAAACAGCCCGAGGCCTGCGTGAGTCGGTCGAGGTGTTTAAAGTCGAAATTACTCCTCAGGCTGCGTAATCGACACAATCGATGTGTACAACGCTTACATTCCGAATTGACAGGAGAAAAATGATGAAACAGCAAACCATGGCTGGCTTGATGGCGCTTTTTTTTGCATTCGGTTCCGCTCAAGCTCTTTTTGCGGCGGACGGTATCCTCAAGCTAGGCATTAGCACCAGTAAAAGTGGCAGTTTTGCCAATGTTGGTGCCAGCACGAAAAATGGGGCGGAATTGGCGCAACAGGAGTTCAATGCCGGAAGCGGATCGAAGATAGGTGATAAGACCTATACCCTGGAGTTGGTCTATGTGGATAATACCTCGAATAGATCATCCGCCACCACCAATGCCATCAAACTCATTAGCCAGGATCAGGTCATGGCCATAGTGGGACCGCAGAGCAGCGACCGGGCGATTGCTGTTGGAGAAATTGCCAATTCGTTCAAGACTCCCATGGTTACCCCTTGGTCCACCTCACCTCTGACGACCCTGAACAGGGATTATGTTTTCCGCATGTGCATTCTGTACGATATCCAGTCGATGGCAACCACCCGGTTTGCCGCCAAGGAGTGGAAGGCAACCAAGGCAGCTATTCTCTACGATGAGGTGAGCCCTTATCCCAATGGAATGGCGAAGGCCTTTAAGCAGATATTTGAGGGCGTGAACGGGCCTGGATCGGTAGTCGCCTTTGAAACGTTTAGAACGGGTAGTACCGATTTCAGCAAGCAATTGAATGCGATCATCAACTCCGGTGCCGATTTTATCTATACCCCGCAGCATTATGAAGAAGTCCCACTGATTGTTCGTCAGGCCAGAAAAATGGGTTGGAAAAAACCGATAACCGGTTCCAACTCCTGGTCAGGGGGCGATTTGATGGGAAAATGCGGTGATGACTGTAATGGCCTCTATTTCACCGGTAATTTTGCTGCCGGCGGGGCGCAGGGCAAGGCAAAGACTTTTGTTGAAAACTATAAGAAAGCCTATAACAAGGTACCTGATGAAGTGGCGGCGTTGACCTATGATGCGGTTAAGCTTATTGGTCAGTCTCTTAAAAATACCGGCGGATTGACCGGTAATCTTATCCAGGATCGAACGAAGTTGAGGGATCAGATCGCTGCCTCTAAAAATGTCGAAGGGGTCACCGGGATGCTCTCTTACCATGGTAACGGTGATCCGAGTAAATGCGCGGTGGTCATTAAAATTGACGAAACCGGTCAATTCACTTCTTATGACACGGTCTGTCCATAAGTTTTAACGATATTTCCAATTGTAGATTTGGACAGGAAGAGTGGGGGGCATCATTATCGTGTCGTACCTCCGTTACCCTGCTGCACGATGACCATGGCCGGCAAGATGATCAGTAAACCGACCATGGTTTTCAGGGGTGGGATTTCATGGTGCAAAACCCATTCAATCAGAACAATCAACGGCGGATACAGATAGGAATAGGCCATCACTCGGGTAGGACCAAGTCGAAGAGTGGCCCACTGGGAAATAAAAAAGGTGATAATGGTGGTGAAGAGGGCGAGGTAGGCAATTCCCAGCCAGACTTTGCTGGGAATTGATGCCCAAGGGGTTGTCGGCAATTTGGTGCAAGCAAAAAGCAGGAGCCAGAGACTGCCGGTAACAAGAATCCAGTAGGTCATCACCGCCATGGGTTCACCCCGGTGGAGGAGTTTGACCAGAGGCATGTACAGCGCCATCATCAGGCATCCGGCAAAAAAAAGGAGATCGCCAAGGTTGAGCTGCATCCTGAGCAACCGCTGCATATCTCCTTCAAAGATGACCCATAATGCGCCGGACATGGCAAAAAGCAGCGCTAGTATCCGGTACTTTCCGAGCTGTTCCCGCAAAAGAAACCAACTGTACAATCCCGATATGCCGGGAACTGTAGTAAAAATGACTCCGGTATTGAGTGGGTTGGTGATCCGGAGAGAGAGAAACATCAACCAGAAAAATCCCACCAAAACCGCACTGATGAGGCTGTATCGGATCAGGGCGATGGGGTCGGGGTAGGCGAAGCCGAACTTGCGAACTATGTAGGGTGTAAAGAGCAGGGTGGCCAGGAGAAACCGTACCAGCGTCAGGACCACCGGATCCATGAAGGGAGTGATAGCCTTGCCCACTGTGAAGGAAGTTGAGACGAGAAAGGCTGAAAGCAGCATACAGCCGTGTGTCAACCAGAGTGGATAAGCGTGGCTCTGGCCGCCGGTTTGACTCATCGTAGCAGGAGTGGTTTGTAGTTACTGAGGAAATTTTTCGGCAGATAAGGGGAATCGTTTCCATCGGAAAAATCAATCATTCTGCCTTCCGTATTTTTAACCGGTAGCTGGCCAACCGCCACATCCGACCGGTGCAGATTTGATTAAGTCCAGATATTTTGAATTTATTGAGCATCTTGCCAGATAGATAGGGCTTTTTTATAGACTTGAGAGCGCGGAATGTCTAGGTCGGAGGCAATACAGCGGACAGCATTTTTCAAGCTTGAATGCTGTTTATCACGAAACCAGAGGAGGAGGTCTTCAAGGTTGTTCGGCTTTTCGATAAGTTGATCTGCACCCTGGACAATTAAAACCAATTCACCCTTAACGCCGTTCTTAACATGGTCATTAAGGGAAGAAAGGGGACCTTGCAAGCATTCTTCATAGATCTTCGTCAATTCTCGAAACAGCTGCGCATTCCGGTCCCCGAAAATAAGCTTCATGTCGGTCAAAGTGGCACTAATGCGGTGCGGAGCTTCATAAAACACAAGTGTGAAGGGGAGGGTAGAGATACTTCGAAGAAATCGTTGTCGCTCTGTTTTATTTGCGGGGAGAAAACCACCGAAAAAAAAGTTTGTTTGAGGCAATCCCGCAATAGATAAAGCTGCCGTGATCGCTGAAGGACCCGCGACAGCGACGATTTCAACGCCTGCTTCCCTTGCCTTTTGGACCAATACTGCGCCGGGATCAGCAAGGGCAGGGGTGCCGGCATCAGAGACCAGAGCTATATGTTTGCCAGCACGCAGCATTAGTACAAGCTGTTCAGCCTTTTCCTGTTCTTTTTCTCGATAGTAACTTGTCAGCGGGGTAGTGATGTGCAAATGTCGGCAGAGATTTTTGGTGTGTCGGGTATCTTCACAGGCAATGAGATCCACCACAGTCAGAGTTTCAACGGCTCTGTGGCTAAGATCCCCCAAATTACCAATCGGGGTTGCTACAACGTACAATCGGCCTTTTGGGTCGCTATCTTTATTTTCGGGTGAGATTTGGTCCATTTTGCAAAGAGTCCCGATTTTTAAATTTCCAATGAAAGTGAGCGCGGGCGTTGTTAAAATTTATATTAACGAAAATTTTTCCGTATGCTTACGAAAGCGTTATGCACGGATGAGCGATCCACTTCGTGCGAGTTACTCAAGCTTACCCTTTTTATATTGCGAATAAAACGAAGAAAGCCCCATCAATCGTAAGATTGATGGGGCTTTTGTGATAAAACCGGCGGCGACCTACTCTCCCACATAGTCTCCCATGCAGTACCATCGGCGCTGAAGAGCTTAACTTCCGTGTTCGGAATGGGAACGGGTGGGACCTCTTCGCTATGGCCACCGAAAAAAACTATAAAACTATAATACTAAACTGTGACAATTGATAGCAGGGTAAACTTCATTTAAAAAAGGATATGGTTAAGCCTCACGGCTAATTAGTATCGGTAAGCTCCATGCATTACTGCACTTCCACACCCGACCTATCAACGTTGTCATCTCCAACGAGCCTTGAGGTACCTTAAGGTACGGGATATCTTATCTTGGAGTGGGTTTCCCGCTTAGATGCTTTCAGCGGTTATCCCTGCCGAACTTAGCTACCCAGCGATGCTCTTGGCAGAACAACTGGAACACCATTGGTTCGTCCATCCCGGTCCTCTCGTACTAGGGAAAGATCTCCTCAAATATCCTGCGCCCGCAACAGATAAGGACCAAACTGTCTCACGACGTTTTAA
>Ga0074197_1001276_pt1 | contig 22236 bp, 19 predicted proteins | sample EPASupsiteSAE305_FD_64526 | JGI IMG/M metagenome (GOLD analysis project Ga0074197, IMG submission 64526) | Bioremediated contaminated groundwater microbial communities from EPA Superfund site, New Mexico - SAE3-05 reassembly with SPADES | ecosystem: Environmental > Aquatic > Deep subsurface >...
CCAAGGCTCGGCAACTTCCTGACGCAAGAGCCCTCTTTGCCCACGCGGCGCTTCAAAAATCGCCAGATACTCACCACGAGGAAAGCGAGCAGCGCAAGGATCGCAAGGGCCACGAGGATGCCGAGGATGTACATCATGATGGTTCCGAACAGCGAGTTGGACTTCTCCTCGAATTGCTGATTTTGGCTCAGGTGCGAGGCGCCCTCTTCCCCCGGGAATGTCGCGCGCCGGGTGCCGAAGAGCCATTTCAGGAATGCCGCGATGTACGAAAGCAGCGTGAGGCTTCCGGTCTTCAATAGCGCCGCGGCGCTCCGCGCGGGCTCGGTGAGCGCGGGAATGAGAAAAAACACGCCCACCGCCACGAGCGCGACCACGGCGACCACGGGCACGAGCGCGCGCCGCGTGGAAGCCGGCGAAAGTCCGCCCCTGCGCGCGTGTTCGCTCTTTGAGAGCCCGAGCGCGATTATCGAAAACGCGAGATAGGGGATGACGAGCTTCTCGGCCGTCAGCGCGCGCACGCGCAAAAAGGCGGCGATCAGGAAAATGCAGAGGAAGGCGGCGAGCCCTTCGTCGAAGCGCAGCACCGCGAACGCGTGTGTCTTCGCTTTCGCCGCGAGCCATGCCCCCCGCGTCCAGAATACAGTCACCGCCGCCAGCATGGCACCGAACACGACAGGGTTGGCGCGCGCCGTCTGCACGAGCGCCGCCGGGGACAGAGCCTGCCCGGACACCCAGGCCTCCAGCAGTGCGCCCGCGAAGCCCCAGCCGAGAACGTAGGCGAGCGCGTGTACATAGACCGCAAGGCGCCTCTGCCTCAAAAGAAGGCTCAGCGCGAAGGCCGACAGGTAGATGGCCAGCGCGCCGGCAAGAGGAAAAACGCTGTCCACCGCCAAAAGCACGAAGGACACCAGGGCCTGCAGCTTGAGAGCGTCCGAGACTGCGAGGAACCAGAGGGAGGCACTCATGGCGCGGCCTCCCCGGTATGCCCGGCCTCCCCAGAGTACCCGGAAAGATCGAGTCGTCCGGCTTCAGAGAGAGGTCTCTGTGCTTCCTCCCGCACAAGGTCGTCGAAGTAGAGCGCAGGGTAGCGCAGGCCCTTCTCGGTCGCCTCATCGGTGTAGGTGTCGTCGGGGGCGGCGCCCATGGACGGGACGGCGCCCCCTTCCGTTCTGGCCTCAAGCTCTCCCTCAACCTCCGTCCCGTCATTCGCCCGCGCAAAGACAAAGTACACCCGGTTCCGCCTCGCCGAAGGCAGGGCGAAGAACCGATCCGTCGATTCGTCCGGCGCCCGCGCCACAATCAGAAAACCCGCCCCCGCCGCGCCCACGCTCCCGATGAGCTCCGCGATCGACTGTCCGCGCTCGAATTCGCAGCGGGCCAGAAGTTCGAGCAGCATCCCCAGATGCTCGGGCCCGCGTCCAAGTGGCAGAATCGCGGGGAAGCCCTTCACCGCGCAATCCGTCGCGATGCCGAAAGAGGCTCCCGACTCCGCGAATCGGTTTGCCAGCGCCCCCAGAACCTCCAGGGCGCGCTCGAACCCCGTCCGGTCCTCCGCGCGCCTGAACCCAAGTCCTTCGAACAGGAAAAAAATCTTCTGATGAGAGGTCGGCTCGAAAATCTTCTCCTGCAGCTTGCCCAGCCGAGCGCTCGCCTTCCAGTGAATCGTGCGCGCGGGCCGGTTGCCCGTATATTCGCGCGTACCCTCATACCAGGCCGGATCCTCGATGATTCCCTTTGAGGGATGAATGCCGAAATAGTCGCGGAAGGGCAGGTCGAACTGGCGGAGCGCGACGCGCCGCGGGTAAATCACGATATCCCAGGTATCGGGCAGCTTTTTCTCGCAGCGATAGATGCCAAGAAGGTCTCCACCCTGCGCGAAGGCGGGACCCAGCGTGTAGACACCGCGCCGCAGGGCCCGAAATTGCCATGCGCCCGATATCTCCCCGAAGGGAAGAAGGCCCGTCTCCCCGGAAAGTTCTGAGTCGGCGCCGGCAAGGCTTTCGATGCCCGCTCCGCCGACCGGCGCCGCGATCTCAAGCCTGAACCACAGCGGCAGTGCCTTGCGGTTCGCAATCTGGGCACGAACCGACAGCGTTTCGCCCGCAAACAGCTTCTGCGCATCGCAGGCAAGCGAAATGTCGAGCCGCCGCAGACTCAGCTTCCCCCAGAGCCGTATCGCGAGCATGAGCGCGAGCGAGATCAGCGCGAACGACGCGAGCGGGAGTGCCCTGTTCGCCGCGGCGAAGAAAGCGATGGCTCCCAGCCCGACGAGTGAAATGGGATAGATGAAATAGCTCGATTCGTTTTCGTTCATGGAGATCAGAGCGCAATCATAGCACGGGACGATGGCTTGGAGTATATGTTTTCCCCTCGACAAGGGACGGGCGCGAGGGTGTTTCGATTCCACTGCCCCCAGGCGCTCGATCCCGGTGATTCCGTGACCGCCATCCCCTGATGGGGAAAAAACATACTACATGCGATCCCTTTTTATTGCAGTTGTGGTATAATATTTTTATACATCTGATGTTACGGCACAAGACGCACAAGGGAAGGACGTATGTCCTTTATAAAATCTTACGGTGATGGTAGAGAGGAGGTTCGTATGGCGAATGATTTATTGCAGAACAAAGATTTCTTGCAGGCATGCAAAAAGGCGACGTTATCGGCGTTCAAGAACAAAATTGACGACGCCAAGCTAAATAGTCTTCTCGAACACATGCCCTCTCCCGCCGCCGGTCCCGCTAAAAATGTTTTGCGAGTTTCCGGTGGAAGTGGAGCGATTCAGGCGGAGGCGTCGATTGTCAGCGCTGTCATTTATGCCAAGGTTAAGTGTTATCCCGACAACAAGTCATGGAAATTTGAAGAAAGCGCGTGGGGGCCCGGGATAGGTGGTGGAGAGTGTATTGGTTTTATGTATACGGCCTATACCGGCGATAATGCGTGGGATACCTTTTTCAACGACGCGACAGCGTATCATGCACAAGGTATTGCCGAGGCGGGTGGTATATTCCAAATCAATTGGTTCCGTTCTGACGGGACACCGATAGGCCAGTTTAATGGTGCTTTAGGTGGCGCCGGGGTTTTTGAAATCGGCGGTTCCGGTAAGTGGAAAAAGAAATAAAGGAATAGGGGGACTACGACACCGATCCGGAATCCGTGCTGGCTGTTCTCGAAGGCAGACAGGAGGAGGCCGGGGGTCTGGACAAGTCTGCGATCTATAGAAGGCTCCTGCGCGCCGGTCCCAACAGTCTTGCAATTTAAGTCTCGGTGTCTGACCCCTTAGCCCGAACTCCAGCGCCAGCAGCAATGACAAGTCAACACGGTTGTTAGCTGAGAATTACCATTATCATTTTTTTGTTTTCTGAAATTGCCAAACTATAAACATCAGAGAGTATCACTATATTTTTCTACATACTTATCAAGAACTTCATTAATCATGGTCTGATATTTTACCTTATTCTTTTTTGCAGACTTTTTGAAAAATTCGACACTCTGCTGATTTAAGGTAATCGTCACTTTAACCTTCGGTACCCGCCTCACTAATTGATCAGGTGGCGGCAGAAAATCATCGACTTTCTTCCCCTTGAGAAGCACTTCGCCAAGATCATCGGGCGCGTCACTATAGACTGTTTTCTTGTTCATACCGTTTCCCCTTCTCTAAATGCTTCTCATCAGAAAGGATAATCCTCTTTTCATCAAAGAAATGTCATATTAGGGAGAAGGGGCATGATACAATGAAAAGTCTTTTTCATATTTCAGCCCGAAGGGCCCGGCGAACATCTTCTGCGGTGGAATGCCAATCAGTAGTTTCAATTTTATTGCGGAGGGCTTCAAAACACCAGGAATAATCCACGGAAGGACCTGCGCCCTTCCAGGGACCCGCTTGGGACAGCGCATACAAGCCTCGCCTGCGTGGCGATTTCGATGTCTTCCACTGGTCGAGCGACAGGTCGCAGGCGGAGATCGATTTCCTCGTCTCCCGTAATCCTGTCAAAAATTCCATCCATCCTGTCTAATACAAAAACCCGAAAAGCCACAGCGGTATTTTCCGATCATTTCCGTACTCCAAATTGTCCGCGGCGATATATGCGTCGGGAACGCCCTGTATCTGCCTGCGGGTCTTGCTTCTGCCGCCGACTTCTATGGTGTACTGTCCGTCGACTAAAAAATCACCCGACACGGAAAACTCCAGCCTGTGTGCGTAGGAAAGCTGATTGGCGAGAAACGTTTCCCGGATATTGCCTGTGTCGGTCTCTTTTCCTCTGAACAGGTACATTAAATTGGTATTTTCCAGATACAGCTTGTCCGGTTTCTGAAGGGCGCTGATGCCATGTGCGTCCCGATAGAGGGAATACGTCAGTTTCGCGTCGCTTAGGTATTGCAGGTAGGCGAGGAGAGTATGGCGATTGAGTCCGATCCGGTCGCTCAGTTTGGAAATATTGGGTATGAATGGCGCCGATTCGGAAATAATGCTCAACAGCTGCTTGAGCTTGGGAACGTATGCCGTATCGACATGCCTGAGCTGCGGGAGCTCCATCTCCAGAATCATGTGTACGGTTTCTTCCAGGCGCAGAGCGTAGACATCGAGCCCTTCCAGAAAGTAAGGGTAATATCCTGTTTGCAGATAGGCAGGGAAATACTGGAAGGGGTGAACCTCGCCGACAATATCCGCGGACAATGTTGTATGGTCTTGCAGAATTTCCTGCAACGAAAGTGCCGGGAAGTCCTTCCCTGTTTGAAGGTTTAAAAATTCCCTGAAGGATAATCCCTGCATCGTATAGACGACGGCCCGCCGGCTCAAATCCGCCCGGGCATTCAGAATTTCCAGCAACGACGAACCGGTAAACACGATATGCAGGTCAGGGTAATCATCATAGAGATTCTTGATCGCCTGCGACCACTGCGGGTAGTTATGCACTTCATCCAGAAAAAGGTGCGTCCCTCCGCGTTTTATAAACGTATCCGCCAGTTCAGGCAGGCTGTGCTCCGCAAACCATAAATTGTCCAGGCTTACATAGAGCGCGGCATTCAGATTGTCGTCAAAGACTTGTTTGATATGCTGAAGCAGCAGCGTCGTTTTTCCCACACCGCGGGCCCCGCGTAATCCCACAAGGCGCGCGTCCCATGCGATCGTACCAGCGATAGATCGAATGAACTTTACCTGGATCGCGGCGATCTTGCGCCTGTAGTTTTCTATCAGCCTTTCCATGAACGAAGTATAGCACAGCGAGTGATAATTTGCATAGACAAATAACCAATATTACGTAAAAATTGGTTATTATATTAACCATTCGTACTCCATTTTCGCAGAATAAGAGCTCGACAGGATCACAGGGGGAAAGGCTTGGACAGGATAATGCGTGGACAGACCAGGATGAACATGATTTTTTATGGGAAGAGGCCGCGGCGCCGCCGCGCCTGCCAAGCGCCCGCGCCTCATCCGCGCCCCAGGGGCCCTCTTTTCTTCTTTCTTTCCCCAAAAAGGTTTTATCCTGTCAATCCTGTAAAATCCTGTAATCCTGTCGAAAAATCCCGTTCATCTGTCAATTGTTTTCGATATACCGAAAATTATCTCATTTTTTCTATTGTGATTTCGATATACTAGTAGTATAGTGTCTCTCATGGTACGGAGAGAATTATATCTCGATAAAATCCGGCCCTTCATCGATGCGGATGTCGTGAAGGTGCTCACCGGAATCCGGCGCTGCGGAAAGACGGTCATGCTTGGCCTTCTCAGGGAAGAACTCCTGCGGCGGGGCATCCCCTCTTCCCGGATGTTCTCCATCAATTTCGAATCCGGCGCGGACCCCGAGGCGCGGAGCCAGGAATCTGTCTATGCGCGGATCAAGACCATGGCCGCCAATGCGAAGGGGAAACTCTACCTCTTTCTGGATGAGGTGCAGGAGATGGAAGGGTGGGAACGCCTTGTCAATGCCTGCATGATCGACTTCGATATCGATATCTATATCACGGGTTCCAACGCGAAGATGTTGTCCGGCGAATTGGCCACCTATCTCGGGGGGCGCTATGTGGAAATCAAGCTCTATCCTTTTTCCTTCAAAGAGGTGATGGAGAGCTACGCGCAGACGGGGAATCCTCCGGATGAGGCAGAAGCGTTTGCGCGCTACCTTGTGCTGGGTGGCATGCCCTTTCTCTACAACCATGTCCTCGATGAAACTTCGGCGAAACAATACCTCTCCGACATATTCAATTCCATCATTCTCAAGGATATCGCTCAGCGGAACAAGGTTCGGGACATCGAACGGCTCGAGCGCCTGATACTATTTTTTATCGCGAATGTGGGGAATACACTCTCGGCGGCCTCGATCGTTCGATATCTGAAAAACGAAAAGCGAAGTCTTTCGACCGAAACGATCTACAACTATATCTCGTACTGCAAAGAGGCCTGTCTTCTCCATCTGGTGCCCCGGGAAGATTTGATCGGCAAGAAGGCTCTCAGCTTTCAGGAAAAGGTATATCTCAGCGACCACGGGTTCAGGGAAGCCGTCTATGGCAACAACCAGCGTGATATAAGCCAGATTCTGGAAAACATTGTCTATATGGAGCTGCTCCGGCACGGATACGATGTCCATGTCGGGAAGGTCGGCTCTGCCGAGGTCGATTTCGCGGCTGAAAAGAGCGGGGAAAAGCTGTATATCCAGGTGGCGTATCTTCTGGCCGACGAAAGAATCGTTGAGCGGGAATTTTCGCCCCTTGAGGCAATACCCGACAATTACCCGAAGTATGTAGTCAGCATGGATGAGCTGGACCGCGGCAGGAACGGTATCCGCCACATGAACATCCGCCGTTTTCTTCTCGAACAGTCGTGGGTATGAACCTCGGCAGCCTGTTCATCCCGTCTCAATCCTGCTATCCTGTCGGAAAGCATGGAATGAGTGTAAAGTCGGTAACTATGGGAACTGTAGACAAAAAGGACGAATCGCGCGGCACGTTCAGATCGGGGGCAAAGTTTCTCATCAGGCTCAACGAACCCGATGGGATCCGGAAAGCTTCGATAAGGAAGCGGTCGATAAAAAACTGGCACGGCGCTGATCATCCTGCCCGATCCCCTAGAGCATCTGCCGGTACCACACGATGATAATGATAATCGTACTTTCATTTAGTCATGACCAAATGAAAGTACTCTTGCGTTTGGTCAAGATATGGGCTACACTCTTGCCATGATACGAAGGCAATATTGGGAAGAAAGAATCCATTCGCTGTGGGAGAGCCGCTCTATCGTCTGGCTGTCGGGTGTCCGGAGAGTGGGAAAGACTGTGCTATGCAAGAGCATTGAAGGAATTCGCTATTTCGACTGCGAATTGCCTTCGACGCGAAGGGAGATGGAGGACCCCGAAGGTTTTCTCAAGTCAATCGGGAGCGGCATGATCGCGCTCGATGAGATTCACAGGCTTGGCGACCCCGCGCCGCTCCTCAAGATAGCGGCAGATCATTTTCCCGACATCCGCATCGTGGCGACTGGTTCCTCGACACTGGGGGCGTCGGCAAAATTCAGGGATACTCTGGCGGGCAGAAAGCTGGAACTAAGGCTCACGCCGCTCTGCGAGAAGGACAATTCGTTCCCGGGGTATGGAGACCGCAACCGGCGATTCCTGAATGGCGGCCTGCCGGGCTTTTTTCTGGCCGATACGCGGGACGACAGAGAGTATTCGGAATGGATGGAAGCCTTTTGGGCACGCGACATCCTCGAACTGTTTCGCCTGGAGCGTCGCGCTTCGTTTCTCAAGTTCGCGGAACTGCTTCTGGCGCAGAGCGGCGGACAGTTCAACGCGGCGTCGTTCGCTGCGTCGTGCGGCGTAAGCCGTCCTACCATAATGAATTATCTTGGGATACTGGAAGCCACCCATCTTGTCCGCGTCGTTCGCCCCTACCACGGAGGCGGGTCCAGGGAAATCACCGCCACTCCGCGCGTCTATGGTTTCGATACGGGATTCATCGCCTGGTCGCAAGGCCTCCATGAGATTCCGGCAAAAGAAAAGGGCTTTTTCTGGGAACACCTTGTCTTGAACGAAATGGACGCCGGCCTGCGGGACGACACCCCGCTGACCTGGCGGGACAAGGAAGGGCATGAAGTTGATTTTATATGGGCTCCGCGAGGCGCGGAACCAAGCGCCATCGAAGTGAAATGGTCCACGGGCGCCTTCGAGCCCGCAGGAATCCGCGCGTTCAGGGCGCTTCATCCAAAGGGACGCAATTTCGTCGTGGCGGCTGATCTCGAGCACCCATACGAAAGGGATGTCGGGGGCTTGCGCGTCATCTTCTGCCCGCTCGGCGAGCTCATTCCTCAGCTTTTAACAAAAAGCGCGGAATAAGCCATGCCTTTGACAGGATAATTCATGGATAAAGACAGGATTCACGGGATTTTTATAAGGGGACGTCGGCGCCCCAACGACCCTCTTCTCTTCTTTCTCTCTCCCCCAAAAAATTTCCGGCGCTTCAGGGTTTATGGTTCCAGCAGGGCATCCTGCCAACCGAGCACACGGGCATCCGACCGGGTTTGCGACTCCATCCCCCCGTAGGCCAGAATGCGTCGCTCCGGCGGAACGCCGGCTTCCCCCCCGAAGAGCGCGAGGTGCCGGAAAAAGTCGCCCGGCACTGTCATGCCGGATTTACATTCCCACGCGCGGCCTTCGGAGGTGGCGCCGCCTGTTTTGCCGGTGCTGCCACTGTCCCCGGCATTTTCGACGAGATCGACCTCGCGGCCCGTGCTGTCGCGCCAGAAATGGAGCGAAGGAGTGCGCCCGCGGTGCGTCGCCGCCTTGAACCGCTCGGCGATGATGAGGTTCTCGAAAACGGCGCCCCGCAGGGGATGGAAAGCGAGATCCTCCGGCTTGCGCACGTCGAGCAGGAAACAGAGCAGGCTGGTATCGTGCCAATAGAGCTTGGGCGATTTGACAATCCTCTTGTTCAGGTTCCGGTGCCAGGCGGGAAGCAGGAAAACGAGCCAGGCGGCCTGCAGAAGGCCGAGCCAGCTCTTGGTGGTGTTGACCGAAATGCCCGCATCGCCAGCCAGCGATGCAAGCGAGAGAATCTGCCCAGCCCTTCCCGCGCATAATCGGACGAAACGCCTGAATGATTCCAAGTCGCCTATATTCCTTACAAGCCGTACGTCGCGCTCGACGTAGGTCGCGATATAGTCGCGGGCAAACAGATCGGGGGGCAGGCTTGTGCAGCGAACGCGGGGGTAGAAGCCGCGCCAAGCAGCATTCTCCCAGTTTGCTTCGAGCGCTTCGCGGCCGAGCTCTGCAGCGGAAAAAGGCAGGAGGGAAAGGACAGCAGTCCGCCCCGCAAGGCTCTGGCCGATTTTTTCCATCAGCAGAAAATTGCTCGATCCCGAAATAATATAGCGTCCCGGGGACGAGCGGTCCGCGTAGCCCTGCAAGTAATTGAAAAGCGGAGGGTAGCGCTGCGCTTCATCGATCACCATGCCGGACTCTTCGCCCTGGAGCAAAAAACCGCGCGGATCGGCCTGTACAAAATCCATGGTATCGGGATTTTCCAGCGAAGCATAGGTTTTTTCCGGCCAGACAGCGTGGAGCAAGGTCGTTTTGCCGGACTGCCGCGGGCCGGTCAGGGTTACGACAGGGTAGTAGCTTGCCGCTTCGCGCAGGGCTTTTTCCATAAGGCGGGGGATAATTTCCATAAAGTCAGCATACTGCATATTATGCAAAACAATCAATCGATTGATCGATTTGCATAAAAATTCTCACACCGAGGACACGGGCACTTTTCCCAGGATCTCCGCGATGACAGTCTGTGCGGTGGCGCCCTTCTCTTTCCCCCAAAAAATCTTATCTTAAATTATAGTGGCTCCCCGTATTTGGCGCTTTCACAAAACTCATACGACAAACGTGTATATATCACACAAAAGTCGTTTGACTTTTGTGTTGAAGCCGTGTTACGCTATTACCATGGAACGAAAAAAGCTCGCCGATTTGGAAAAATGGCGTCAGAAGCCTGATCGAAAGCCGTTAATTGTGCATGGCACCCGACAGGTTGGCAAAACGTGGCTCCTCAAAGAATTCGGCAAAAGGGCGTATAAAGATGTCGCTTATATCAATTTTGAGGCAAATGAACGGATGGCGGCGCTTTTCTCGTCGAATTTGGATACACAGCGCCTTTTGACCGGGCTACGGATCGAATCAGGCTGTTCCATAGAACCTGGTACGACACTCATCATCTTCGACGAAGTGCAGGAAAATCCGCAGGCGCTGACCTCGCTCAAATATTTTGCGGAAGAAGCTCCTACCTACCACATTGCGGCAGCAGGTTCGCTGCTCGGAATTGCGATGCATCGGGGTACGTCATTCCCTGTCGGGAAGGTCGAGTTTCTCGATCTTTACCCATTATCATTCGAGGAATTCCTTTGGGCATTGGGCGAGGCGGAACTGGCCGGTCTGCTTTCCGGGCACGACTGGCAGATGCTGGAGCTCTTCAGGGATAAGCTCATCGATTACCTGAAGTATTATTTCTGTGTCGGCGGTATGCCGGAGTGTGTCGGCAGCTTTGCCGCTGGCAGAGATCTGGACAAAGTGCGGGAAACCCAGGGGCGATTGCTGAGCGCGTACGAACAGGACTTTTCGAAATATGCCGAGCCTGCCATGGTTCCGCGGATTCGCGCCGTGTGGAATTCCATCCCTTCCCAGCTTGCCCGGGAACAGAGGAAATTTACCTATGGCCTGGTGCGCGAAGGAGCGCGGGCACGGGAATATGAGATAGCCATTCAATGGCTTTGCGATGCAGGTTTGCTCCACAAGGTTTACCGCGTATCCAAGCCGGGCCTTCCCTTGCGGGCTTATCAGGAGAACAGTGCTTTTAAGCTTTTCATGGTGGATACGGGCCTACTGGCCGCGCACGCGCACCTACCGACGCGCGCGGTGCTAAATGGCTCCGGCATTTTCGAAGAAGCCAAGGGCGCTCTGACGGAACAATATGTGGCTCAGGAGCTTCGCCTGCGCGACGATTTTGATGTCTTCTATTGGTCGAGCGGCACGTCCCAGGCAGAAGTCGATTTTCTCGTTCAGATCGGTGAATCGGTCTATCCGCTGGAAGTCAAAGCCGCCGAAAACCTGCAAGCCAAGAGTTTACGCGTCTACAGGGATAAGTTTTCCCCGCCCCGCAGTTACCGGACTTCGCTTTCACCCTATCGCGCCGAGAGCTGCTTGACGAACATTCCCCTTTACGCGCTGGCGGCTATCCCAACGGGATGATCCCGACAGGGACTATACACACGCTGGAATACGCGCTGCGGCATCATAATCTCATTAATTAACGCCAGTTGATGGACATATTGTCCGCATCTACCTTGAACGCGATGTAGGCTGATATTCTTCGCGCAGTCCTGTCATCCCGTCAAAGACGTGTTCTCCCTTGGAACGGCGCGCCCACCGTTCTTTCTACTCGCGTGGAATTTTTGCAAGTTGCTGTAGGAAAAGCTCACGGCTCCAGAGATGCAGTGATTTCTGGTCGCGAATAATCGCCACGCTCATGGTACAATCTCCTGTTTCAGTCCGGCAAGAAACCGCAGTACGCGCCTGCTGGAATAGTTTCCCTCCAGTTCGTCAAAGTCGGCGTGCGTCATTTCAGAAAGCTGGTCCTCCTCGATGAGTATGTCGCCATCGGCGATAGCGCGTTTGACCAGAGCATAGCGTACATTGTCGGAAAACGGTTCAAGCACGGCGAGTTCCTTTGCCGTAAAAAGAGGATTCGGGATATGGGCGATGATATTTTTCGTCAGCCTGTTCATCCTGTCTACAGACAGAACATGGCGTACAGAGGCACGGACTTTATACCATTCTCCAGCCCAAAGTTTTTCTGTGAAATCCTGATAGCGTGGGCTGGTTTGTACCGCTCCCGATAGACCGCAAGGCTTCGCGACTTCGCATGGATTCCCGCCTTCAGTTCGAGCGGTATAATGTCCGCGTTCTGTTGCAAAACAAAATCAATTTCGGCGGTACTACCGGATTCCCAGTAGTAAAGCTGATAACCTTTCGCCTTCAGGCTGGTCGCCGCGTAATTTTCAGCGATCGCTCCCGAAAAGGTATTGTTCTCCCATCCTGAAAGGAGCAGCTGTGCCGGTATTCCCGATTTCAATACGAGCAGACCGGTATCGGCCATGTAGAGTTTGAACGCGCCCAAGTCGAGATGAGCCGCGAGAGGCATGAAAGGATGCTCGATTCTGGCGCATTTCAGCACAATACCCGCCGCGGTAAGCCAATCGATCGAAGGTCCGAAAAGGGTAGCCGAACCTCCTTTCCGGACGACTTTGTATTGGAATTTCCGGTTTTCCTTCGCCAGTTGGGTGGGAATGCTGTCAAAACATGCCATGATTCTTGTGGTTTCCGCCGGGGAGGCATATTTCGACATGTCGGCGACATAGCTGGAGAGAATGAGGTTCTGTACGGGCGCCGCGTCAAGCATGCGCCTTTCCTTTAAGTACGCCCAAACGGCGCCGGGCATACCTCCCACCACGAGATATGTTTTGTAGAGCTCGAGCGCCTTTGCGTGAAGCGCTTCAGGGAGGCCTGAGTCCGCTGCATAGGCTTCTCTGATCGCTGAAATGAGCGCCTCTTGTCCCAAGGCCAGAAGAAACTCTTCAAAATCCAGGGGATAGAGCGTGAGCGGTTCCACTTTGCCAACAGGAAACGAGTGTTGATTTCGGTTGACGGTGACGCCCAGCAGACTTCCCGCCGCCACAATGTGATACTGTGGGGTTCTCTCGCTGAAATACTTGAGACTTGTCAGGGCCCGTTCGCAGGCCTGAATCTCATCCAGAATAATTACAGTCGAATCTGGGTCGATCTTTTTATTGAAAAAGATCTCGAGGGTGTTCAGCAGACGGACGGGGTCGATATCACGGGAGAATTCGGAAGCCAGAGCGGCGTCGGTCTCAAAATTTATGTAGATGGTATCCCTGAAGTATTGTTGCCCAAATTCCTGAAGAAGATAGGTTTTTCCCACCTGCCGGGCGCCATAGAGCAGAAGCGGCATACGGGAGGTACGATCTTTCCATTCGACCAATTTTTGCATCAGGGTTCGTTGCATAAAAAATGCTCCTCATTGTTCCTAGTATGAGGCGGCATGACATATAAGTCAATAAAAATATTAAATTATGACATTTTTTCTAAGTTAAACATCAAACATGGAACATCTGCATCCCGCGCCCCGGTTTTCTTGTTCTTCTCTTCTTTCCCCCAAAAAATCTTATCCTGTTCTCCCGTCTAGAAATCCTCTCCAAGATCCCGCAGCGTCTCCACGCACTGTACCGGCCCGCAGGCGGTAATCCCGGGGCCAAGCGGATAGGATTCCTCGATGGGACAGAGCACAAAGGCCTGTTCAGGCTGGAGATCCTGCAGCGCCGTATGAAAGCCACGGGTCAGCTGAGGGGCGCTGGAAGCCTTACATTCGAAGACAAAGCGCCGTGCGCCCTTTTCCAGGATCAGGTCCAGCTCCGCTCCGTTGGAAGTTCGGTAATATGAAGCCATCGCTCCCGGGAACGAAGAACAGAGTGTTTCGATGCAAAGGGCCTCCCAGCTCGATCCGAAAACCGGATGTCCCATCAACTCGTCCACCGAATGGATGCCCAGAAGTGTGTGACATAGCCCCGTATCCCTGATATACAGCTTGGGAGACTTGATCAGCCTTTTTTTGAGATTTCCGTTCCATGGAGGCAAAAGGCGAAGCAGCAGTGCTTCCTGCAGGAACTCCAGCCTCGCTCTCACGGTGGGGCCTGATATCCCGAGCGATGAGCCTAAACTGGCCATATTGAGGATTTGTCCCTGAAGATGCGCGCACATGGTGAGCATCCGTTCTGTCGCTATGGAGGAGGCGCCCAGGCCGAGCATGGACAGATCCCGTTCGATGTAGCTCTTCAGGAAAGCCTCACGCCAGCGGTAACTCGCCGCGTCGTTTTCGGCGAGCGCGGATTCCGGGAAACCACCTCGCGACAGGGTGTCCAGGATTGAAGGCGGGGTCCCCGACAGGTATTCCGTGGGCAAAAACGGTGTCAGATACCGATAGGCGATTCTGCCCGCGAGGCTTTCGGCGCTTCTGTTGACGAGTTCGCGGGACGCGGAACCGAGGATAAGAAACCGCCCCGGCCTCCTGTCGTCGTCTATAATCGAACGCAATACCGGAAAGAGTTCGGGCATGAGCTGAATCTCGTCGATGCATATCATGAGGCCGGCCTTGTTTTCAAAGTACAGCATTGGATCCGTGAGTTTCGCGCGGTCCCGGGGATTTTCCAGGTCGAGCCTGAGGGAGAGAGGAGAACGTTCGGCGATATGTGCCGCCAGTCTTGATTTGCCCGCTTGCCGGGGGCCGAGGATGGCGACAGCCGGAAAAAGTTTCATGTCGTTGAGGATAGCCGGGGTAAGGGAACGTTCGATATAACCATGCATATCTTAAATATAATTTTAGATTTGCATGGATGCAAGCCGGGAATGCAGGAATACAGCAGGATTCGCGGGATTTTTTATAAGGGGACGTCGGCGCCCAGGGTTCCTCTTCTCTCCTAATCTTCCCCTCTCAAAAAAGTCTTATTCTGTCAATCCCGTCAAGAAATCCAGCAGGTACGCGGGTATCACGACGGTGCCATCGTTGGAAATCGTATCTCTCGAGATGATGATACCCTTCCTTGCTTCCGTGTATGCCGCACGGAAATTGCGCATGGCGACAGGCTCGGTAGGCTTGGCCGCGGTGAACTTGACCTCCACGGGGAGCGCGCCCGTTTCCGTGTCAACGATAAAATCGACCTCGGCTCCGCCTATGGTGCGCCAGTATCGAATCTTTTCGGCTCTGGCGACGAACGACAGATACACCGCGTTTTCTACAAGATGCCTATCGAGCAGCTCATACGCCGGCCGTACGGCGGGCCTGGCCCCCGCGGCAAGCAGAATCCCCGGATCGTTCACGTAGACTTTTGGCATCTTGCTCACTTCTTTTCGCGAATTCGAGAACCACGGTGGCACCAGGCTGAATACGAAGGTGCCTTCCAGGATATCCAGATATCTGTTCACTGTTTCGGCGTTCAGGCGCAGTGTCGCGCCGAGTTCGCTCTTGTTCACCTGTGAACCTGTCTGTGCGCTCAAAAGTCGTACCATGTTGTTGAAGCCGGTCACATTTTCGATTTTTTGATACCCCGCGACATCCTTGTGGAGGTAGGTAGACAAAAGCTCCTTGAGGATATCGACTCGAAGCTCCGGAGGCGAGAGGACTGGTCCCGGATACCCTCCAATGGTGAGGTATTCGGCGTATGCCTCCTTGAGCAGAGTGCCGTACAACGCGGCGAAGTCCTCGATCGCGCGCAGTTCATCGAGGCCAAAACACTTGAGAGGTATGTCCGGGAACCGCGCGCGGATAAATTCCCTGAAAGAGAAGGGTCGGATTATAAATTCTTTCTTTCTCCCGGCGAGGGACTCGGCGTTTTTCGTCAGTTCCAGGCTGGATGATCCCGACACGATAAAGTGGTAACGGTCTTTTGTCTGATCGTACACGGTTTTGAGGAAGAGTCCCGCGTTGGGGATGCTCTGGAATTCGTCGATGAGGACCGTGCCGGTTTTGCCCTGAAAAAGATCGGCGAGGCGCAGGATGAAAAGGCGGGGATCCCCGAAGGAAGGATCCGCGAAATCGAGATCCGCGGCAATGTAGCGTGCCATGCCGCCCTGTCCTTCGATCTCTTTTTGCAGGTAATGGAGAATGGTGGTTTTCCCCACCTGTCTGGCGCCTTTGAGCATGAGAATGGTATCCTGCGACAGCCATGGCCGTATCCGGTCAATGATATCCCTGTAAATCATGTCATTATTTTAATGGATGACCATGAAAAAATCAATAGTATTATCATATTAGTCCCCGGAATAATGCCAAACGGAATGAACAAAAGTGCCTTCTATGGCGGCACGGCTTTACGGATGCTCTACAATCTCGACAGATTTTCCTACATATTTCATCACCACGACATATTGAGCGCGATCGAATGGCGTATCGTCCCCGATCCAGACGATTTTTTCAGAAAAATCTGAGGCACAGCTCGCCTCGTCAGAGACACGTTCTCCACGGAACGACGCGCTGCTTTTTATCTCTATCGCCCTGATGTCATTCCCTTGTTCGACAACGAGATCCACCTCTCCCGCGCTGGGCGCATGCCAGAACGAGAAACGTTCGCCCGCGCAGAGAGATATAAATTTATGGAACTGTGAAAGATCTTTGATATCGATGAGCCGCGACAGGTCTTTTTCAAGATAGAGGGCCACATACTGTTCATACCAGTCCGAGGGAATAAAAGGCCGATCAAAGAGCGGAGGGTACCAGCCCCTTTGGAGACATTCATCGGTGGAAGCATGGACAAAGAGAGGATTACCGGCGAGCTCATGGGTGAAGAAGGGGAAAAGGCGCGCAGAGTGATCTGATGCGTTGTTCCGCAATGCGTGGAATCATGTGTTCATCATAATCCGATTGTCGTTTTCCCGCAAGTTGAAAGTTTGACTTGCAATTTGCAAATACAGTTTCGGCAGGATTCGCGGGATTTTTTTGGGGAAACGCCCACGCCCCAGCGGCCCGCTTCTCTTCTTTCCCCCTCCAAAAGACCTTAATCCCGTTCATCCCGTCAAAAGGCTCTTATGGTCTATTTTTTACGTTATTGCAAAAATTATCTGGATAATTTTCACGATACCGTGTAAAATATCTCCATGATACCGCGTAAAGACCTTGATAAGCTTGTGAGGCAGGCTGACAACCATTCGGCGAGCATCATTATTGGTGCGCGGCAAGTGGGCAAATCCACGCTGCTCGGCATGATACGGGACAGCCTTGCCCGGCCATCGGAAATGTTTAATCTGGAAAATCCTCTGCATCTGGCGTTGTTCAATGAAGGCTATACCTCATTTATCCGCACCGTCCGCACGAATACCATATTCATCGATGAATTTCAGTATTGCAAGGATATTTCCTCAGTCTTCAAAGCGGTGTATGACCTCAATCCCCAGGTAAAAATCTATGCCACCGGTTCATCGTCGATGGAAATTCAGGCTCACCTTAAGGAATCGCTCGCCGGCAGAAAGCTCGAGACGATACTCTACCCCTTGTCGTATGGAGAATGGCTGTCCAAAGAAAGCCCCCGCGAACGACCGTTGCTTTCATCAGATATCACCGAGGTCACGGGCCCCGACGAGCTTGAGGCACACCGGAAGGGCCTTGGCGAATTCCTGCGGTATGGTGCACTTCCCGGGCTTTTGGCATTGTCGGATGATCTTGAGAAGAGAGAATACCTATTCGGGATCTACCAGACCTACATCGCGAAAGATATAAAGGCCTTTCTCAAGGAAGAGTCGGTACTCTCCTTCAACAAAGCCATAACCTGGCTCGCCCTCCACAACGGCGCCCAGCTCAATAAGAGCACACTCTCTGCCGTGGCCGGCATCTCAAGTCGGCAGATCGACCGCTATCTCGACGTCCTTGTCGGGACTTTCGTGCTCGCCCTTCTCCCGCCACTTGCGAACAACAGAGGAAAAGAGCTGACCAAGACACCAAAGTTCTATCTCTACGATCAAGGAATCGTCAACAGCATCATTCAGGATTTCAGGAGCATTGATCTGAGACCGGATGCCGGCATGCTGAGGGAGCAGTTCGTCTTCTGGGAGCTCAAAAAAAGCATCGACATCCGTTTCTCGCTCCATTATTGGCGCACCACTGATGGGAAAGAGGTCGATTTTGTGCTTAGAAAGGACCAGGAACTCTTTCCCATCGAAGTCAAATCCTCATGGAATCCGCCCGCTCTGCCCACAGGCTTGCGCCAGTTCCTCACGTTTTATCCCGAGACACGAAAAGCGGTAGTGCTCTATGACGGCCCCGAACGCGCAAGCCGCCATGGCCCCTGCGTGGTCCACTTCGCGCCACTTCACAAAGCCTTCGCTCTCCCTGGTTTTTTGGCAGGATAATGTATGGATACGAAAGGATTCGCGGGATTTTTTTGGGGAAACGCCCACGCGCCAGCGGCCCTCTTATATTTTGATCCAGGGAAGGCGACTATATCCCGGAAACGCCCACGCGCCAGCGGCCCGCTTCTCTTCTTTCCCCCTTCCGTCAAAAAAGCCTTGTATAATGCCAAAAATTACGCCAAAATAGAGACAATTACTACAAAAATAACGCCAATTAGTGGACAACCATGTCAAAGTATGTCATCATACGGAGTATGAAGAACCGCAAAATTACTGGATATCTTTTGGGGCTCGCCGGGAAGCCGGATGGGAGAATTATTGTCCTGACAGGGGCCAGGCAGACAGGCAAGACGACATTGGCCCGGACCCTCTTTCCAGATTTTCGTTTTCTCTCCATCGAGGACCCTGTGCTGCGGGGAAGCTACGCGCGACTGACCGCTCTGCAGTGGAAGGAGCTCTATCCAAACGCCATACTCGATGAAGTACAGAAAGAACCTCGGCTCATCGAAAGCATAAAGTCGGTGTACGACCAATGGGCCGAGCCGCGGTACGTCCTTTCAGGCTCCAGTCAGCTTTTATTGTTGGAAAAAGTGAGAGAGAGCCTCGCGGGACGCTGCACGATTGTCGATCTCTATCCTCTGACGATTCCCGAGCTGGAGACGGAAGGGTGGGAGGAAGCGGTGAACGATTCTCCCTTCCAGACCGTGGTGCTCCATCCTCAGGAGCTCTCGCGCCGGATTCAATCGCTATATCCGAATTTCTTTCTCGACCCGGGCCACGCAAAAAAATGGAAGGCGTGGGACCACTATCTGCGCTTTGGCGGTTATCCGGCGCTCACGAATTCAGAGTTGGACGATGAAAGCCGCTACCGGTGGCTTGGGCAGTATGTCCGCACCTACCTTGAGCGCGACGTACGGGATCTCGCCTCATTCAGGGATCTTGAGCCATTTGTGAAACTCCAGCGGTATGTGGCGCAGCAGACAGGGACGGTGCTGAACAGTTCGGCGATAGCGCGGCATATCGGCGTATCCCCAAAGACCGCGCAGCGGTACATCCGCTATCTCGAGCTGAGCTATCAAGCCTTGATTCTCCCCGCGTGGTCAAGGAACGAAAACAAGCGCCTCGTCAAATCACCTAAGATCCACTTCCTCGACTATGGGGTGCTCCAGGCGGTGATTCAGAAGCGAGGTTCTCCGACCGGGTTTGAATTCGAGAGCCTCATTGCCGCGGAGATGTACAAACAGGCCCGGAACGCGACCGCGGATGCCCATTTCTTCTATTTGAGGACCCTCGATGGGCTTGAGGTCGATCTTCTCGTTGAGCTTGCGCAAGGGTATCTCGCCTTCGAGATCAAGAGCGCCGAACGGGTGTCTCCTGTGGATGCCCGCCATCTTCGAGGTCTGGGAGAGTTCCTCGACAAACCGCTTCTTCATTCCTTTGTCCTTTCGGACGATCCCGAAACCAAGTCCCTTGCGCCGGACATCACGGCCATCCACGCCGCCTATTTTTTAGGCTGATATTCTTCGCGCAGTCCTGCCATCCCGTCAAAGACGCGTTCTCCTTTGGAACGGCGCGCCCACCGTCCTTTCTACTCGCGTGGAATTTTTTCAAGTTGCTGCAGGAAAAGCTCACGGCTCCAGAGATCCAGTGATTTCTGGTCGCGAACACGGACAAACCGGCGAACATCTTCTGCAGCGGAATGCCAATCAGTAGTTTCGATTTTATTGCGGAGGGCTTCAAAACACCAGGAATAGTCCACGGAAAGATCTACGCCCTTCCAGGGGCCCACTTGCGCCAGCGCTGACGAAAGAAGCGTATAGTTGATCGGTGTCTTTCGGGCGGTATACCACAAAAAATCATACCAATCGCGTCCCTTAAGATAGTCACGGCACAGAAGCGCATGAATCTTGCCGGCAAAAAGGGATGGCAAAGTCTGCGCAACTACGGATGAAATAAAGGGGAAATCGAGATAGCGGATCTCATACCTGCTTCCGGCAGGAGGATTGCTATCGACTTCCAGCCTGATGCGAATTTTGCCCAGTACCCCCGTTTTACCCGCATATTGAAAGTTGAGCACCTTGCCAATTGCGTCATCCTTGATGAAAGCCTTTTTTACCATAGCGTCGCGCACCGATCGATCCTGAATTTCGATCCGGTATCCGTAGGCGGCAAGTTCCTCCGTCACGGCCCCGAGATATTTTTCCCACTCAAAAGCAGGATTCCGCTCTTTCAAGGCAAAATCGAGATCCTCCGAAAACCGGTCAAGACCATACAGAACCCGAAGGCATGTCCCTCCCTGGAAGGCCGCTTCCTTAAAAAACTCGGTGCGGCCCAGTGCGGCAAGAATAAGCTCCTGTGTGATTTCGCGCACAGCCTGTTCTTCCTCTATTTCCGATTTGCAGTCATACGTGGCCAGTCGGTCGCGAATAATCGCCACGCTCATGGTAAAATCTCCTTTTTCAGTCCGGCGAGAAATCGCAGTACGCGCCTGCTGGAATAGTTCCCCTCCAGTTCGTCAAAGTCGGCTTGCGTCATTTCGGAAAGCTGGTCCTCCTCGATCCGAAGGGAGTCGATCAGAGGATTCTTTGATGTCCAATCGAGTTTGTGGCAATAGACATAATCAGCCAGAGCCTTAAGCGGCGAAGCAATCAGCCAACTCTGCCCTTCATCGCCAGTACCGCGGTTGACCCCGGCATAGAGGGTTTTTTGCGGTACGCGTACATAGGAAAAATGTCCTATTGGCGTATCAAAGTCCTTAGGTGGACGGAGGGCAACGCTGGTAATATCCCTGACTCCTTCAGGGATCCAGCCATGCACGCTCAGTGCGGTTTCCAGACTGATATAGGAAGGTCCATACACCAACTGGGCGGCGGACAACGGATTAATGCCGGTTTTCCGGTACAGCGGGGAGAGCGCATACAAACCTCGCCTGATTTTGAGCATGTCGCCACCGGCGATAGCGCGTTTGACCAGAGCATAGCGTACATTGTCGGAAGATGGTTCAAGAACGGCGAGTTCCTTTGCCGTAAAAAGAGGATTCGGGATATGTGCGATGATATTTTTCGTCAGTCTGTTCATATCAAGCCTCATATTTTACTATAAAACTGTCGTATTATGACAGTTTCATGATAAAGCGTAAACCACTAGAATGCAATAGTCCATAGGATGAACGGATATATGTAGGCAATAATTGCATATTTTCTCCAAGAAGTATATAATATCTTTACTTGATGGAGAAAATATGCAAGTTCAAATGCCCGACCTTGTTGATATGCTCTGGTTCGCGAGGAAGGAAGCTGGTCTGCGGTATCCCAAGGCGGCAGCGAGTCGTCTGGCACAAAAAGGTGAGTTGATACGCCTTAAGCAAGGGCTCTATCTCCGGTCCGGATTGGAACACAACACCTACGCTCTGGGCAGCGCCGCAAATCGTCTGTACGGGCCATCGTATATTTCTTTTGTGTGGGCGCTGCGATTCTATGGGCTTATTCCCGAAGACGTGCCCCATGTGACTTCTGCCACGTTTGCGAAGGGCAGATCGAAGCGCTTTGATACTGCCGCGGGCGGTTTCTTCTATCACGACGTACCGTCTGCGGCGTATCCCCTGTCGTTGACTTTTCTGGGGGATGGAGAACAGCAATTTCTTGTTGCCTCTCCTGAAAAGGCGTTGTGCGATGAACTTTACCTTAAACCGCAGGTCCGTGCGCTTAAGGAAATTCCTGCGCTTCTTTTTGAGGATATGCGCATCGATGAAGAGCGGTTTTTTGCGCTCGACAGAGCGCTTCTTTGCTCTTTGGCCCCTGTCTACAGAAATACAACCCTGCATACCTTGATCCGGTTTCTGGAGAAGGAGAAAACATGATAGAAGCCGCCGTCCAATTGTTTGAAGACCGCGCTGAAAAGAATGGCGGACTCATGGAGCGCGCTCTGGCCGAGACGATTCAGTATATTGCCCTCCTGGGACTTTCGAGGAGCGATTTCTTTTATAAGAGTGCCTTCTATGGCGGCACAGCCTTACGCATGCTCTACAATCTCGACAGATTTTCCGAGGATCTCGATTTCTCTCTTCTAGATTCGGACAGGAATTTCTCCCTTGATCCTTATGTATCGTTTGTTCAGAATGAACTCGACTCCTATGGTTTTCATACTGAAGTGTTCGTAAAAGAGAAGAATGTTCAGACACCGATCGAATCGGCATTTATAAAAGCAGGTACCAAACTCCATATTGTCGAGGCTAGGGTGCCTCCATCTTTGACACGGCGCATCGCAGGCAATGATGTCTGCA
>Ga0074197_1001279_pt1 | contig 22213 bp, 28 predicted proteins | sample EPASupsiteSAE305_FD_64526 | JGI IMG/M metagenome (GOLD analysis project Ga0074197, IMG submission 64526) | Bioremediated contaminated groundwater microbial communities from EPA Superfund site, New Mexico - SAE3-05 reassembly with SPADES | ecosystem: Environmental > Aquatic > Deep subsurface >...
GATCGTTATATTCGATCCTTCTATCAGCGTCATACGGCGATAGTTGCTGGTTGGATCTCTTCCGGTATAATTCTATGTACAAAATTAATAATTCGTGCCGGATTTTTTACTGCCGAAAGTCGGGTCACACACTATATCCAATTTTCATTGATTACGGTCAACGTGCGAATAAAAAAGAGTGGGATGCCTGTCAGAAAATTTTTGAGAAATTAAATTTTCCAAGACCAGAAAAAATTGATCTTAATGGTTATGGAAAAGCAATTCGTTCAGGGATTACAGATCCCTCGAAAGATATTTATAACGAGGCATTCCTCCCTGGACGAAATATGTTATTCCTTCTTGTTGCAGCGTCATATGGATTTCAAAGAAATATTAGTACAATTGCTATTGGTTTCCTTACCGAAAAAAATCATTTATTCCAAGATCAAACATCAGAATTTTTGGTGAATGCAAATTTTGCATTAAATTCAGCAATCGGGGCATATTTCACAATTATTACGCCATTAATTCAATTCAGTAAAGAAGAGGTTGTTAAGATTGCTATTCGTAATAAACTGCCACTTAATTCAACGTATTCATGTCATTCTGGAGAAGACATCTATTGTCAGAAGTGTGTCTCATGTAAAGAAATTTTGCAATCTATCGGGATGACATCATTACCACAATTCCATGAAGGAGGGAAAAAATAATGGGGGGTTCTGGGGGATATTCATCAAGTATTCAACCAAGGGATGTTGATAAACTTGAGGATATTGCACGAAAAGAAATTGAAAGGAAAAAAGAACCACAAGATACTCCTCGGCGAAGAGTGTTTATAAGTTTTCAAAATGATGACCTGAATGAAGTTAATTTATTTCGAGGTCAAGCAAAAAACGAAAATTCTGAACTTGATTTCATTGATTCTTCCATTAGAGTTCCATTCAACAGCGAAAATGCAGAATATATTAAACGAGGCATTCGGGATAGAATAGATCAATGTTCGGTAACGGTAGTTTTTATCGGTAAAAACACACATAAGAGCGAATGGGTCGACTGGGAAATTCGAGAATCGATAAAACGCGGTAAAGGTGTTGTAGCAGTTAAATCAAGCGATGATCCCTCAATAAAAATTCCAAAAGCGATAACGGAGAACAATATTAAAGTGGTTTCATGGAGACACGCAAAAATTAAAGATGCTATCGAAGAAGCAGCTATCAATCGAACAAATATGGAATCGACCGATGAATCCTGAAATTCTCCAAACACTGGTTAACAAAAACCGTGGAAAACCATATTTTTGCGAACATAAATCTGAAGAATTAACTTCATTGTGTCCGAACACTCGTCTCCCAGATTTTTACTCAGTTCAATTAATTTATGCACCAGAAGAAAAATTGATCGAGCTTAAATCATTGAAATATTATCTGAATGATTTTCGAAACGACGAATTCTATCATGAGGAACTTGCGAATCAGATATTTGAGGATTTGAAAAATGTTATTGAGCCAAAATGGATTTTTATCTGTCTGAAAGCGAAAGTTCGAGGAGGGATAGATACAGCAGTCAAGCGATATTGGAAGGCTTCCATTTGAATAATTCCCAAGAGGAAACTGTTTATTGAGATATCCATTTGACAATTTTATCCATTATGGAAGGATCATTACTGATCCCACTCTTCCATCCCCCGCACGCCGTCACAACCGCAAGAACTACTAGGAAAAATCCAAGTACCCCATCCAGGCAAACCCGCGAGCACGGCCAGCACAACGAGGAGCCCCATCCAGAGCGTCAGGCCCCCGGATATTCCCACGATGATTCGCCTGATAACCGGGTCTTCGAATATGGAGAAATCAGACATCGTACATTCCGGTTGGCCTGGATCTTTAAAAAATTCCATAGGACGTGCCATCCTGTAATATATTAATAGTTCATCACCCACTTTAACATAGGAACTATTATGAAATCCACCCGGCAGGATATTCTTTCCTCCTTAAAAAAACTCAAAGGAGAGGCAGCAAAAGAGTATTCCGTCAAGACAATCGGGGTATTTGGATCCGTAGCCCGCGATGAGCAGACCGATGAGAGCGATATCGATCTTCTCGTGGAGTTCTCAAAACCGGTAGGCTTTGTCACTTTCATGCGACTTGAAAATTTCCTTTCCGAGCGCCTCAGCAGGCACGTGGACCTGGTGACACCGGATTCCTTAAAAGCGGTGATCCGGCAGGATGTTCTCTCCGAGGTCATCTATGTCTAAACGTGAAGTGAAACTCTACCTCACGGATATCGAAGACGCAATTTCCGCGATACGGTCCTATACGGAGGGCATCACGTATGAGCAACTGCTTGCCGACCGGAAAACCCGCGAGGCGATCATTCTCAATTTTGTCGTAATAGGAGAAGCGATAAAGAAGATCCCGCAGGAGATTATCGATCGCTACCCGGATGTCCCGTGGAAAGAATTTGCCGGAATGCGGGACAAAATGGTGCATGGCTATTTTATGATAAGCCCGACGATCATCTGGGAAACGAGCCAACACGATCTCGTACCACTTGCAGAGGCGGTGAACGTGCTGCTCCGGGAATCAGCGTGAGCAGGTTCGTCCTGAAAATTCTTCCTGAAAAAACCCGGGCTACCCCTCCGTGGTATCGATCAGGTCTGAGGGAATTTTTCCCGCACGTTTTGGGATCCGTTTCTCCTGCAATTTCACGCGTCGCTCGAGTTTTGTAAGATCTTCTTCCGGAGCAAGGGCTTCGGGCCGGATTCCCCTTTTCAGGAGTAAATTTCGGATATCCTGGTTATTTTGTACATGTTCGACCGTGATGGGGTCTTCGCCCTGCATATCTTCTTTTGTCACATTGAAATTCGTGATCTCCGTGGCGAGATTTTTCGCCGTGATGGTAACAGCAGGGAGGAAATCGGCGAGCGGCCGGTTCTCTGCAACTTCCAGGCGTTTTTTCATCATGTGGGTAGTATGGCCTCCGAAGAGGGCCATATCTCCTTTGCTCCGGATACGGGCAAAGCCTGATTCATCAACACCCCGCTCGTAAATATTCCGGGATAATTCTTTTTCTGAGTCTTTCAGTTGTTTCCTGGCTTTCAGCCGTTCAGCAAGACGAATGTGGTCTTCGATAATCTCCTGTTTGCGAGTCTGTACCGCAAAATAACTCTGGGCAAATGCAATTTCTTCCTTGCGGGGATCGCCATTCTGGGCAATGAGATAACAGGCATAGCGGGTGAGAAGGATGTCTTCAATATCCCTTTCCCCCCCTTTGGGAACCGGTATCGATTTGTTGACGTCAACAAAATGATCTAAAATCGGGTTGTTTGCATTTTTGCAGGATTCCCGGGCTTTTTCGATAACTTTTGAAAAATTTCTCCATTCAGTATAACCAAGGAGGCCCTGTAAATCCCGGGCGAACCAGAACTCTACATCTTCCTGCACGTGAACGTAATCTTCAAAATTTTTGTGAAGGCGTCTGACGAGTGCTGGTTTCATTTCCCGGTTCCTGACCTGATCGCTAGAGTGTCTACAGATATAAGCCGGAAGTTCCGGCACTTATACTATGCCGGCGCAGGGTGAAAATGATCAGATGATACGGGTTATGCTACGAGTTCCCTCGCCATCAGCTCCTCGCACAATCCCACTCTCCCATCCCCCGCACACCGTCACAACCGCAAGAACCACCAGGAAGAATGCGAGCGGCATATACGGCAAACCCGCGAGCACGGCCAGCACAACGAGGAGCCCCATCCCGAGCGTCAGGCCGCCGGATATTCCCACGATGATTCGTTTGATCGTCAAGTCGTAGGAGGGGTTAAGATCGGGCAGGGTACGTTTTCATTGGAATTTCTTTAAGATCACAGGATACTGTCGAAAAACAGGGCATTTGTAGAAAATTTTATTAATATTTGCTTATTTAAATATATATTTGGAGTTGGTGCGTCTTGTCAGATTGCTCAATGGCCATGGTTTGTCCTGGCCGTTACTCCAGTTTTTGGCTGTTACTATTATGATAAAACAAAAAAATTATTCCGTATATCTCACTCAAACGCAAATAATTCCTTTAAACCAGTTTCCATTTTCATTATCATCCAATCAACTTCGACCAGTTTGGGAAAAATTTTTTTTAAATAAAAAATGTTTCACAGAACTTTCCCACATCGATCCTGGCCAGAGTCCGTTTCTTAAAACAATCGGCTCTGTTAATTTTGACGACAATAATCGTTCTGAAAGAATCTTTGACGACCCCCTCCCGATGAGAGATGAACGGATGTATCACCGATATCTCGAAGTGATGCATCCAATCGATATCAAACATAAAGAAACTGAAAAAGCTCCCGCAAAAGGGCGAATTTTTATCCATATTTATCCATCAGGGTATGTAATTTTACATTTCACGATTTCAATTTTTTATACCAAAACCCCGAAATTGTCAGAGATAAAAAAGGCAATTACTGAAACCCGCCCCTGGAGAACCGATAATGAATGGATTTGGATATCGAAATTTGGACCTAAAAAGCTGAATGAAATAAATGATATCATAATTCAAAATCTCCGTAAATCTTTTTTCAAAAATTTACCACAAGAGAATCGAAGAAGCTCGTGGTTTACATCGATACGATTTGAATCGAAAGATACTCCGGAAAAAATTCAACAGGAACTTCTGGAGTTATCGGGTTCACACGAAATTCTTGAAATGACGCATAAAAAAACCAAAATAAAGTTTGTTTTAGTTACAAGACAAGGATTGGTTTGTGTCTATAGCCCCGGGTATTCCCGCAAATCTGCAACATCATTCTTTTGGAAAACCACGTCGATCGCTGAATTTGTTCTGCTGAAAAAATCGATATATGACGATTATCTGGTTCTTATAAAAAATCAGATTAATGATCTTAAGCGAAGGAGACATTCGGTAAAAGCAAAAATAATGGAAGAACCGAATTTTGCTCTTTCCGTTTATGATGAGATGATACCTGAATTTATTGATGCAATGGATCAACAAATTAACAGAGCAAAACCATTTCATCGAAAAATTTATTCAACAATTTCCAAAGAATTATTGTTGAATGAGAAGAGAACAGAGGTTAAAAATCAATTAACTCAGTGGTTGGATGAAGTTGAAAAAACTAAGACTAAGTTAAAAATTTTGAGTGAAGTTACATTGGGATTTATAAAAAAAATAATCACGGGAATAATACCTTTTTAATATTCAATTCGCAAAGGAAATTACGATCTACACATCCGGGTAACCCCCCCATCCCCCGCCCGCCAATTTTTTTACCTCCCCCGACAATGACACGGTAACGGATCATGCTCACCAGCCACAAACTCCTCCAGCAGTTCTGGCACGATGCCCGCTACGACAAGGAAAAAGTCCGGGTCTGGTATACCGACCGGGGTGCACACAACGACTGGTCCAGCGTGAACGGTGCCGACATCAGCCTCGAACCGTACTACATGGAGATCCGGACACCCGGCGGGGCAAAACCCGTACCCTATCACCGGATCCTGCTCATCACCTGCGATGGCGTAATCGTTTTCGAAAACCGGAAGATCGGGGGACTGGCAGGCCGGATGCTGGACGAGGGACGGGAAAAATCCTGATCATACAGCCATTCCACCCGGTCGCTCCTGGGGGCTGGAGAGGGCTTCAGCCCCATTCAGGGCACAATAAATCCGTTTTATTTTCAAATTTTACCGGGCATTTCCGGCATACCGGCACAACCGTTAGTAAAAACGGGGATTTTAGTCCGGTATACATCCAGGAATTGGCCCGGCATGATCCTTTCCCTCCCGCTGTATCCGCTCCTCGTCCATCACCCCGTCCCGGATAAAGATGATCCGGTCGAAATATTCCGTGTGCCACGGCTCGTGGGATACCATGACAATCGTCTGGCCGAGCTCCCGGTTCACGGCCCGGAAGAGCTCAAGGACAGTCCTTGAATTTTCCGTATCCAGATTCGCACACGGCTCGTCGGCAAACACAATCGAGGGCGTATTGACAAGCGCCCGGGCAATCGAGACCCGCTGCTGTTCCCCGCCCGAGAGTTCGAACACGAGATGGTCCAGCCGTTTTGCAAGGCCGACCTTTTCGAGTACCCGGGTCGCTGCCACGTAACATTCAGCAAGCGGTTTGCCCTGCATGATCGCCGGGATTGCAACGTTTTCCATCACGGTCAGTTCAGAAACGAGTGCATAATCCTGGAATACGTACCCGAGATGCATGAGCCGGAACCGGGTCCGTGCCTCGTCATCCAGCTGCGAAACATCAGTACCATCGATCATGATGCAGCCTCCCGATGGCGTATCGAGCAGCCCGAGCTGGTGGAGAAGCGTAGACTTCCCGCTGCCGGACGGACCCATGATCCCGACGAACTCGCCTTTTTGTATCGACAGCGAAACCCCCCGGAGTGCTGCGACCTCGACCTGTCCGAGCAGGTATATTTTTTTCAGGCAGGAAACATCGATCATCGTCATCCCCTCATTGCATCGAGAATCTCCTCGTTTGCCACCTGCCGGGCCGGGATATATCCCGAGACAACCGAGACCATGAAGAGCAGTACGATGCTGAGTGCAAGCCCGCTGTAACTGATCACCGGGGTGATATAGCCCATCGGGAACCGGAGCTGGTTGATGGTGAGAACGGTACTGATGGCATTCAGGATCAAAAAGCCGGTAATCACCCCGCAGGTACAGAGGAAGAGTACCTGGAGCACGTAACTGCCGATGATCACCTGTTTGCGGATACCAATCGCTTTTAAGATCCCGATCTGCTTTTTCCGGTTGATGATGTTGATGAACGTCACGATGAACACGACCACGCTTGCAACCACAAGGCTGACAAAGGTCATGACGTTGTTGAGGAGCGAGAAACTTGAGATCGCATCCCCCAGGATCCCTTTTCCTTTTTCATTCCATGTTTTGACTTTTTCTTCAACGCCATACTCCAGGATCGTGTACTTGAGCGGCCCGGCCGCATCGGCCGATGTTCCCCGCACGAGAATTTCAGTCGCAGTTCCCTCGGTATGCATAATAGAGTCCATCTCGGTCTTTGTGACAAATGCCGCAGAATCGATCAGGGCGCCTTCGGTCTCGAAGATGCCTTTTACCCGGTAACTCTTCACAACCCCGTTGCTGTACGCCACCTGGATCCGGTCGCCGACCTTTACCCCGCCAAGGGATGGCATCTTATCCTGCGACTCGTCCTCGCTGCCGGCAAGGAGGGTCCCGATCAGGATCTGGTCGGTGTCCCCCCGGGAGAGGTAGTCGCCATCGATGATTTTGTACTGGTACTGCGTGACGCTCTGCTCATCTCCCGGATCGAACGAGGTTATCGCTTTTGTCTGGAACTTCCCGTTCTTCGTATTCGTGATGGTGGTTCCCGTACTCACGTGGGCCGTAACACCGGTGACACCCGGGATCCGCTGCAGCTCTTTAACCAGGCGGTCTGCGTGGGCAATAGAGGATTCCTTGTCTTTTGGCTCGATAGTGACATGGCCGTACTGGTAATCGATCATCTGCTGGTTGTACAGGGTCACGACCCCGCCGATGATCATGGAGAGGAAATTCATCAGCACAACAACCAGGGCGATGATCAGGATCGTGAGGGCAAGGGTGCCCCGGTTACCACGGCGGATTGCACGGACGGCAAGGTAGATCGAGACGCCGTATCCCCCGTCACTCATGTTCTTTCCCCGGCCGGATGCGGAAGTACCAGTAGGCTGCTCCCGCGATGATGCAGACAGAGAGAATGGCAAGCGCAGCCGGTATGCCGGATACCGGGCCGGTCATCACGGTTGCCGGTTCGCTGATCGTATGGGAACCAAAATCATCGCGGTAGGTGATCGTGAGATTGATTGGAACCGTGCCATCTTTTGTTGCCTGGAGGTAGAAGATTGCCGGGGCATCGCTGTCCTTATCGATGGAGCCGATGAACGCGGTCGTTGTGCCGGCAAACGGGCTGTCAAGGTTTGCCCGCACCGATGTCGCCTGGTCGGTACCGGTATTTTCTACCCGTATGATGAGCGTGAACGCACTGCCCGGCACCGGCCGGACCGGATCGGTCGTGATGGATGAGACGGCAATATCGGCCCGGCCCTTGACCGGTATGCCGATGGTTTCGACCTGGCGCTCGGTTGTGCCGTCCGGGTTCTTATAGGTCAGGGTAAACGTGACGGGATCGATACCGACCGGGGTGTTTTTATCGGTGGCAAAATGGAGCGTGAGGTTTGTTCCCTCGCCCGGATCAAGGTTGTCCCGGTAATACCGGCCCGTGGTGGTGAGGACAAGGGATTTTGTTGTTGAATTTACCGCCATCGCAAGATCGGTTGCCCGGGTCCGGCCGGTATTTTCAACCCGGATTCCCACGGTACAGTCTTCGCCCGGTGCAACCCGGTCGGGCAGGTCCTGGATGACAAAAAGGGCGGGTTTTTTCTGGGTCGAGATATCGGTGTTGACATTGACCGTGAGCGGGTACCGGGTGCTCCGGCCATCCTTGACATCGATCCAGGCTTCCGGGAAATAGATCCCGCTCTTTGCCGGGGCTTTGACGACAAACGTGACCGGGACCGACTGGCCGGGACCGAGTTCCCCGAGCCGGTCGAAATCTTCGGTCAGGACTTCGATGCCGTTTTCTTCAAGATGCACGTTTTCGATAAAGACGTTGATGTCGGTACTTTTTGTCGAGGCAAACGTGCCGCCTGCCGTGATGCCGGTGTTCTCTTTTTCCGATGCAGACTCTGCAGTATTTTTGATCGTGAGCGTGATCGTTCCCACATCCCCGGGCATGAGCACGGCCGGGGTTATCTCATAGTCCGTGATGATGACCGAAGGGTCAGTCGCTGCTGCCGGTGCAATTGCGAACGGGAGCAGGATAATGAGTGCTATGAACGCGGCGTGCAGGATCCTGCGGGGTTCTGCTGCAGTTCCGTTGTTCCGCTTGCGCTGCGTGGATTCCTGGTGTCTTTTTTCTTCCGGTTGAATCGCCATCTCCTCCTGTATTTCCTGAACAGTGCGGGTTTCATGTCCCTGCAAAGTGTACAAACGTTCAATTAAATAAACCTTTGTTTAGTTTATTGAACAGTTATTTATTTTGGAAACGCAAGGTGAATATAGACCACCGGCCAATGAGGATACAGGACAATGCCACGGATCAATACAGAATACCGCGAGGATGCAAAGAAGAAGATCATTGCAGCTGCAATAGAGATCGCTTCAGAAAAGAGCTGGGACGCCGTCACGATGGATGCCATTGCAAAAAAAGTCGGCGTTACCAAAGGAGCACTGTATGCATATTTCGATAACAGCGAAGCCCTGCTGCGGGCGGTGATCCTGGAAGTTTTCGCAAATGTCCGGGCCGGCCTTATCGACACTCTTGCTGATGACGAAGATGTCCACCGGATTGTCCGGAACCTTGCCGAGCTGATCTTTGAGCAGCAGAAACCCTACTCTACGATCTTCTACCAGCTCCCGATCCGCATCCCGCAGGATGAGCAGTACCGGGAGGAATTTTCCGGGATTTTCGATGCGAACCGGATCATTATCTGCAATTGTCTCGAAGGGCTCAAAGCAAAGAAAAAATTACCGGAAACTATTGATCCCGACGAAGCATCCCATGCAATCATCGGGATGACCATGGGACTCAGGATCACCTCGCTCTTCCTTGGTAAGGATAGTGAAAGGACAAAAAAGATCTGGATCGATTCGGTGGAACGGCTTTTGATGGTTGAACCCGGTGCCGGGAAGTGTTAAGATCGTCACACCCGAAATTTTTATTACCCTCCACTGGGTAAGGGTTCCCCTATGCCAGTCTATGTTATGCTCGGGAACCTCAAGCAGGCAGCGTTTGAAAACCTCAGCCGCATCGAAGAACGGGATGAGAAAGCCGCAACGATCATTGAATCGCTCGGGGGAAAACTCGTGTCCCTGTATTACACGCTCGGCCAGTACGATTTTGTCGCCATCATCGAGATGCCATCCAAGGAAAAACTGGTCAAGCTCCTTGCGATTCTCGGGAAGTTCGGCACGGTAAGGACCGAGACCTTCGAGACCATCCCCACAGAAATGCTCTATACGATTGCAAAAGGAAACTGACGCCATAATTGGCCGGGATTTTTCCGGCATACGCGGCTGCCGGTCATGACAGAGCCTGCCTCATGGACTCTGCCATTCAGCGTTCCTGCCAGTATCCGGCCGGTAAGCATGTCACGCTCGTGAGATCAGGGCCGGCAGCCCCCTGTATCACGGGAATTTCGGAGCCCGGCCGGGGTTTCCCGGTGACTTCCGGATATTCCCGGCATCTTCATTATCCCTGACGACAACATGCGTACCATGAACCCTGCCCGGTCGGGAAAAGAAAAAACGGTCCTGGTCGCTCAAGGACTCATTGTACTCGGCGGCATCATGATTATTGCCGGATTTCTACCGGGACTTGTCGCACCCGCGGGATTCCGTGTATCAGGACTTGGCCTGGTTATCATTGCGGTCGGGTTCATTCTTATGAAAAAACCGGATTATCTCATTTTTCTCCCGGGGTTATAATCCGGAAGAACACACCCCTGCATTCCCGCGGGTGCAGGACCGCTGCTCCGTGCACTGACCTGAACGAACAGGCCGGATCAGTTTTTCTTCAGATCGTAATAGCGGACTTTTCCCTTGGCATGCTCGACCCGGACCAGCGATTCCGGTTTTTTCTCCGGGAGATCCGAGGCGTTCACTTCCTCAAAAAATACCGGGAAGTGCGGGAGCTTGTCCGTACCCAGCTCGGCAACCCTGCGTTCCAGGTCGTTCTTGTCCAGCGATACGGTTGTTGCATCCTTTGTTTTTGCAACAATGCAGACGATCCCGAGATCCTGGCATAAGGAGGTGAACTCTCCGACTTCCACGTCCCGGATCGTGATCGCCACCGGCTCCAGCGCAACAAGCCCGGGGCTCTCCCCATAATCTCCCCGGTGGTACCGCCAGAGGGCATCGATGGTTTTCTGTGCTGTCTCCACTTCGTGAAGGTACCGGGTATAGGTCCGGGCAGCAACCCGCTCCCCGCACCGGTTCACGATCTCGCCCCGCAGCCGTATCTTGCCAAGAACCTGTGCAGCACCGGCAAGAGGCCGGCATGCATGTTTGAGATCGCCTTCCTCCGCGTACCGCTTTGCATCATAGATGAACTCCCCGGCAAAACTCGTCCGCTTGTCCGGGAAGAACGCGATCAGTCCCTGGACCCGCTTCAGGTTCTCAGGCGATCCGATGTAGATGCTGGTGCCGGGGTCAAGGATATCCCAGAGCGTTGACGAGTACCCGATCTCGACCGGGTTATAGATTTTTATCCTGGTTCCTTCGAGTTCGCGTACCGTAAAGGACGAGGGCCCGGTCTCGAGCGTGAAACCGGATCGTTCCAGTTCCCCGGCAAGCGCTTCCCGGAGAGGGCCGGTCAGCCGGAGACTGCCCCAGTCTTCCCGGAACCCGACATTTTTCAGGTTGATGGGATGGACATGGATTATATGGATCTCTTCCCAGGGAATGCCGCCACCCGGCCGGTAGAAATACGTGACCGGCCCGGAGAGGACCAGGATCAGGTCGCTGGTATCCTTCTTTGTCTGGTTAATCGTACTGACCGCATTGAAGAGGCTGGTTAAGAGGTTGACCCTGCCAAGACGGGTGTCTGTGTCAAAGGATTCTTCAGAAAGCCCGGGGGAGAGGATATAGCTCTCAGCATGAGGCCGCACAACAACCATACTACCCACCCTCTTGAGGCGCACCACATCTTCCCGTATACGGAAGACCGGCATCCCGGTTCGTACTGATTTACCGAAGAGCCCTTCGACGGCACCTGCAATGATGCTGGTATTGTACCCCCGGAAAGAAAAAGTACACCCCCCGGATTACGGGAAAAACCGGTTTTTATTACCGGACTCTCATTCCCCAGATCCGCCGGTTCGTGGAAGAAATGAGATCGCAACAAGGAACGTTCCTTCGATACGCTCAAGACGGAGCGTAACCGGGAGCCGGGCAGCGGTTGCAGATTTCATGTGGACACTGATATCGGTGCGGGCAGGAGACGGATCGATCTGGAAGATCCGCAGGCATCCGGACACAGTCTCCATATCCCCGGTATCGATGAACGATTCCAGGTTTGCCCTGCCCGCAAGCTCCGTGCGGGAACACCCGGTCAGGGTTTCGAAGGCAGCATTCAGCAGGATGATTTTTTTATCCGGATCGATACCGGCCATTGCAACCGGTGCAGTATCAAGGATGGCAGGATGCCGGCTGTCTTCCTGCGGAAACGTTTCCGCATCCGATTTTTCCTGCCCGATACGCAGGAGAGCAAGCTCGATGACCGAGAGGAGATTGTTTTCCCCGAACGGCTTGGTGAGATACCCGTAAGGCCCGGTCTCATTCGCACGCTCGATCGTTGCATTGTCTGCAAATGCCGTGACAAAAATAACCGGAATCCCAAACCAGGTGCGGACTGTGCGTGCAACTTCGATGCCGTCCATGCTCCCCTTGAGCCGGATATCCAGCAGGATAAGATCCGGCCGGGTCCGGGTTGCGACCGCGAGTGCCCCGGTTCCTGTTGCAACCGAGCCGGCAACCGCGTATCCGCAGGAGATAAGCCGTTTTTCAATCGATTTTGCGACAATTGCTTCGTCTTCAACGATAAGGATGGACGCATGCTTCATGATGTTCAGACCCCCGTTTTCCCGTGAATTTCCGAAAACCGGATAACAAACCGGGTCCCGTTCCCGCTCGTCATAGTGACTTCCGCGTCCAGCTGCCGGGAAAGTGCCGTGACAATCTGGAGGCCAAGGGATTCCGTATCCGTGAAATCCAAATGTTCCGGAAAACCGCTGCCGTCATCCCCGACAATAAGGGTGAGCGTTCGGTCAGGCGTCCGGTTCAGGCTGATATGGATTGTGCCCGAGTCCCGGCCGGTAAAGGCATGTTTGAGGGCATTGGTCACCAGTTCGTTGATCACAAAACCGCAGGGAATGGCAGTATCGAGGTCGAGATCGATATCATCCAGATCATACCGCACGGAAATTCCCGGCGATGGGCTGCAGGAACAAACGAGCTGATCAACAAGCATCCTGATATATACGTTTGATTTGATGGTGGAAAAATTCTTGGACTGGTAGAGATTTTCATGAACAAGGGCCATGGACCGGATCCTGTCCTGGCATTCGCGAAAATGTTCCCGGGTTACGGGATCGCTGATTCCATGGCTCTGGAGATCGATCAGGCTCGTTATGACCTGGAGGTTATTCTTGACCCGGTGGTGCACTTCCTTTAAAAGAACATCCTTTTCCTCTATGAGCTGCCGGAGATCACGTTCTACTCTTTTTCGTGCGGAGACATCCCGGGCAATTGTCATGAGAACGGTTTTTCCTTCGAGGGTAAACTGGTGGGCATTCATCTCAAAGGAAATGATTTGTCCATCGTGGGTAAGATAATCCATTTCAAAGGTCGCATGGCCATTTTGCCCGATCTGATCGAATATTTCCGGTATACGTTCCCGGGACCCGGGGGTGGCCCCGTCAAAAAGTTTCCGGGAAAGGATGGTCTCCCGGGAATGCCCAAGCGCCCTGCATGCCCACTCATTGACTTCAATCACCGGGTAACAAAGCGGGTTTTCCTGACGGGTACAGAGAAGCACCAGATCATTGGCACTGTTAAAGAGGGTGAAATATTTCTTCTCGCTGGTTTCGAGTGCCTGGCGGGCCAGCCGGTGGCCAATTATTTCCTGCCTCAGCCGTTCGTTTGTTTCCAGCAGGGATTGAGTACGGTCACGGATCTCGTTGCGCATGATCAGGTGCCGGTATACTATGAGACCGAGGAGAAGCGCAACCAGGGAGATTATCAGCAGGCCCAGGTACCGGAAAAGAACCATTTTTGTTTCCACTACGGAGGTCCATCCGCCGTCAGGAGCAACTCCCAGGTGCCAGGAGCGGTTAGGAGGAATAAGGAGGTCCTGGACAACCGGATCGCGATCAAAGACGCCGGGATCCCCATACAGGATGGTTCCGGACTGGTCCCGGATAACAAGATCCATGCCGGATTTACCGAATGCCGGATCGGTTTGTTCCAGGAGACGGGGCAGATCGATCGATATAAAGGCATACCCCCAGTAGTTCCCCTTCACAAAAACTGCTCTCATAAGGGTAAAGGTCGTATTTTCCGGATCCGCGACTCTATCCCGCCCGTACGGATAGTAATCGAATACCCGGCTCCCATTCGGCCTGAGTGCAATCCGCCGGACTTCCGTTGGACAGGTGAACCGGTGAACATACTCAGCAAAGTCTTCTTCAGAATACCGGGATGACGAATCTGCCGGTATGGAGCGGGAAAGAGCGGTGATAATTGCATTGTCCCGATCGAGTGCGGTACCTAACGCATCTTTGTACGAACTCAGGTATTGTTGTCCGGCATTTTTTTCATCGACAATGATGCGATCCGACAACCATTCACTGCCCTGCCACCAGAGAGGCACAAATAGGACGCATAAAACAAGAACTGCAAACACGATCGCAGGCCCCCGGGGAGAGGTGCCGATCCTCATCAGGTAAGCCGCGGGTGATTCAGTCATAATCAGAGGGGTGATGAAGACGGTTGGCAGGATATTGAAACCGGCTTACATGGAAAAAATAGTGCCCCCTGTATTTATTACATGTCTGTCGGAAAAATTCCGCCGGACTCCGGCTCCTGATCTGGCAGTTCCCTCTGCCGGGACGCGGCCGCATTCATGACAACCCTGCCCAGTGCAGTATACTGGGCCCGGGCGTTTCCGGTCTTCTGTACATAAAAATCAACCCGGGTGTCGGGTTCAGTGTTACCTACTTCCTCGCGGGATCGTGAGGTGAAAAGAACCAGGGGCAGGTGACCATGGTTGCGCCCGACTTCGGCAAGAAATTCAAGGCCGTTCATTTCAGGCATCTGGTAATCCGATACGATCACCGTATACTGTACCAGCCGGATCATCTGGAGCGCTCTACACGGAGAGTCGGTTGTATCGACCTGGAAATACCCGGTTTGTTCAAGAAACGATTTGCAGAGGAAGAGCTGGTCCGGTTCGTCATCGACATAGAGGAGGGGGATTACCGCAGGTATCTCTTCTTCGTTTACGGCAGATCCGGACTTTCCGGAACGGGGGATCTCTGCAGACATGCTGGTTTTATTTCCTGATACGTTTTCAGTCTTTGCGGGTTTACACGGGATTTCTTCCGTCCGATCTGTCCCGGGTCTCCCGGCTTCCGGATACGTGGACCGGATCCTGATCGTTGGTAATTCAGATCCGGTTTGTTGGTTCGTTTGTGCTATACTAGCCGGTACCTGCCTGTACTTAGATCCAGCGGAGAGCTTTGAGCTGGTTCTTCTCACCCATTAAAGCAGAAACCCGGTTCACATTATCTGGCGGGCAAAGTAATGGTCAAGTTCCTTGGAGATTTCCTGCAACAGGACCACCTGTTTTTTCAGGCCATCCGTATCATCGCAGGGAACCATTGGTTCAATACCCATTTTGTAATCGGTCATGTCACCACACACCCATTTCACCCGGTTTTACCGGGATTTTCAACACACCGGTTTTTCATTCTCACAGGATTGTAGTCTTATTCTGGTCGGGAAATATGTCCGTAAGAACCAGTCGATCCCGTCTGCTGCCGTTAGGCAGGAAGGGAAATGTCCGGGAATTTTTTTTCCCGACGGGAACGCAACCAGGCAATTTTTTCCGGAACGGAATGATTCTCCAGGTATAATCCAACCGGTTATGATTTTAAAAAATCCCGGTTCACCCCATGATCTGCAGCGGGGTTCATGTCCGGGGTCTGCCGTGGATTTTGATCCGTTTCATCCTGTGCACAAAGTTTTGGATACCACGTTAATTCCGGCCTTGTTCACGTCCTTTCATCACCCGAGGTTGATCACTTTTTCTTTGTACACTTCATTCATCAGCTGGCCAAGGCCGGTATACATGGCCGAGAGACCACAGAGGATACCTTCAACGCCGGCAATTTCCAGGATCAGGATATTGTCCAGGGCATTCCCGAGAATCAGCAGGACGAATAACAGGACAAGGAGTCCGAAGACGACCTGCAGGGATTTCTGGAGCCGTAAGGTTATGATGAACATTACAAAGGAAAACAGTCCCCATATCACCAGGAACGCGATGAATTCTGCCTTCGTGAACAGATCCGAGAACCCGAATTTCGGCATGACAATAAGCCCGACAAGCGATATCCAGAAGAACCCGTACGAGATGAACGCAAGGGTTCCAAAGGAGTTGTTCTTTTTCCATTCCATGATGCCGGCAATAATCTGGGCAAGACCTCCGTAGAATATTCCCATTGCAAAAATCATGGACCCCAGTGCAAAGATTCCCGCATTGTGCAGGTTCAGCATGACCGTCGTCATCCCGAATGCCAGGAGACCCAGCGGTGCCGGGTTTGCAGTCAGGTCCTTAATCCTGATCTCTTTTATTTCAGTTCCGGTTGTTCCTTCCATGTTTTCACCAGTCCGGTTAATTGCGATTCTCAATCTCTGCCGGTCGACACAAGGTTTGCAATGTCGTTCACGTTGAGGATCTGCCGGATATCAATCCAGATTATCAGATCGGTAGTTTCCTTGTCACGGACCCGGGTTTTCTTCCGTATGATCCCAAGAATGTTCGTGTCGTCGCTGTTCACGGCCGCCGAAGTTCGTTCGACCTGGGAAGAGCTGAACGTCGAGACCGATGATACATCGTCGACCATAATCCCGATTTTGGATCGCGTAATCGTGTCGTCAAGGACTATGATTCTCTTGTTCTCGTCCGAGATTTCCATGTTATCGGTTATGTTCATGTTCAGTTTGAGATCGATGATGGTCGTGATTTCACCCCGGAGATCGATAATTCCTTTTACGTAGGGCGGGGTGTTGGGAAGTTTTGTGATCCGGGTATACTCTACGACTTCTTTTACATCGAAGAGATCGATTGCGAAAAGTTCGTTTCCGAGAACGAATTCAACAACCTGGATATTCCCGATACGCTGTTTGCTGTCAGCAGAATCCTCATTTGACTGGTGCTGGGCGCTTGCTGCCATAGGTACCGGCTCCGGTTAGTCCACCCTGAATTTCTGGTTTTCTTTCAGGGCTTCATTTGCAAGCGAGCTGACGTTTCGGACTACTGCGGAGATCTCTTCCAGAGCAGAGAACGATTCCTCGGTAGCTGACGCAGCATCGGCAGATTCCTTGACCGTATGGGCAATCAGCGTGGAAACTTCATGGACACTTGCGGTGATCTCTTCGGTTGTCGCTGCCTGTTCCTGGGTTGCAGCGGCTACTTCTGCAGCGCTCATGGCAACCTTTTCAATAGACGCGGCGATTTTATTGAAGGACTGGAGGGTCTCTTCTACCATCCGGGAACCCTGATCGACGATCCTTTTCGATTCTCCCATGGCAATGGAAGCATTCTGCGTGTTCTTTTTTAAGTTCCCGATCATTTCCTCGATACGTTCTGCCGAGTTCCGTGATTCCTGTGCAAGGGATTTTACTTCAGTGGCAACAACGGCAAATCCCCGGCCGGCATCCCCGGCGCGGGCGGCTTCGATTGCGGCGTTGAGGGCAAGGAGATTGGTCTGGTTTGCAAGTTCCCGGATGAGAACCACAATCTTGGAGATCTCGCCCATCTGTTTTTCAACGTCAGAGACTATGACATACACGCGTTCTGATGATTCCGAGATCTCTTTCATGCTCTCCTCGGCTCTTCCGGCAAGGTCGGCACCGCTCCTGGAGAGATCGTTGGTTTCCTTTGAGAGGACAGAAACAGATTCCATGCTTGACGTGATCTCTTCGACAGAAGCACTCATGTCCTGCATGGCCTGCGATATCTGCTCTATGCCATGCGATGCTTTCTCGGCATTCTCGCTCACTTTCTGGGCGTCATTTGCAATCTGCTGGATGCTCTTTGTTGCATCGTCGACACTGTTCGATGCAGTTTCAGCAGACGCGGTCAGGTTCTCCATCATTTTATTGACGGTCCTGATATTGACCTGGAGATTCGAGATGATACCGCGGACCGAGGTTCTCAGTTTTGAGAGGATATTGAACGTATCGAAAAGATCGGAATCCGAAGGTTTTTCAACCGTATAGCCGACCGTGAGATCCCCCGACCCCATCTTGTCGTAAACCTTGATGAATTCGTCAACCTCACTGCCCATATATGCACGGTTCTTTTCGATCTTCGTGATATCAGCATACGAGTTGTAGATATACGCGACGTCGCCTTTCTCATCGAGAACCGGCTGGCAGGACTGGAGCATGTAATGGACGCCGGAGGGGGTTTCGAAATGTGATTCAAAAACCAGATCGCTTTTTTTCGAGACTGCAGCACTGCATGAATCCCCGGTATCTGTCAGGTACTTAACCATCCCGTTCGTTTTGAAATCCGTAAACTTCATGCCAATGAGACGATCCCTGCCGTATCCCATCAGCCTGCAGAACGACTCGTTCACAACCAGGATTCTGAGATCCCGGTCGATAACTGCCTGTGCAACCGGGCTCCGCTCAAACATTCCAGTATAATCTTTTAATTCAAGCATGGTAATCACCAGGACTTTATCAGGGTCATTTTCTGGATTACCTGAATGCCCTGAAACCGCCCAGTCAATTGCATTGCACATCTGCTATGCAGTTGTGATATGCGGATCTGGATAGCAATATATTTAAGGATTTTTATTTGCATTCCAGATCTGCACGCAACAGGCTATGGGGAATAAATAGATGGAGCGAAAAGGAGTACACACGCGTTTATTCATTATATCAAGGCAAGACCTATGTTGTGTGAAAATGAGGAACTCATTACCATCAAGGAGATGCTGCGGAAAAATCCGCGGGGAATGAGCATCACCGACATCTCCCGGGAACTGAACCTGAACCGGAATTCCGTATCCAAGTATGTGAACATGCTGCTCGTTGCAGGTGAGGTCGAAATGAAGACCCACGCTGCTGCTAAAGTCTACTTTCTCTCCCAGCGTGTGCCGCTTTCGGCAATGCTTGATTTTTCCACGGATTCGATTGTTATTCTCGATGCAAATCTCAACGTGGTCCGGGTGAATGACAATTTTCTCTCCCTGGCCGGAACCAGCCGTGAAGCACTCATCGGCAACTCCATCCGCGGATCATCGCTCCCGGTTTTTTCTGATGAGAAAATTATTGAAAACCTCCAGGATGCCCTCAAGGGAATCTCATCGGTAAAAGAGATCTCATGGCAGAGCGGGACCCGCGATCTTTTCCTCCGGGGAAAACTGATCCCGACGGTATTTGAGGATGGCTCTGTTGCCCTGACAATAATCCTTGAAAATATCACCGGACAGATCCGGGCACAGCAGGCACTGGAAAAAAGCGAGGCGCAGTACCGGGCAATCGTGGAGGATCAAACCGAACTTGTCTGCCGGTTTCTGGCTGACGGCACCATCACATTTATGAATCGTGAATGTCTCAAATTTTTTCGAATTGAACAGGTACAGCGGGACAATTTAAATATCCGCTCGTGTCTGTCAGAGGAAGAGTGGATGCATTCAACGCAGGAAATCCAGAAACTCTCCTGTACCACACCTACCACAACATTTGATAACCGTATCATCACACCCGATCATGAGATCCGGTGGATGCAATGGGTTGCAAGGGCAATATGTAATCCACAGGGAGAGATTCTTGAGTACCAGCTGGTCGGAAGGGATGTAACGGCACTCCGGGAGTCAACAGCTCTCCTGGAATGCTCGCTCAGGGAGAAAGAGACGCTCCTTACCGAAATAAATTACCGGATCCGGAGCAACCTGCACCTCATCTCCAGCCTGATTGAAATCCAGGCAGAAAAACGCAGTGACCCGGCCAGTTCGGAAATGCTCCGGGAAGAGAACCAGCAGATCATGGCGCTTGCCAGGATTTACGAAATTCTGACCCAGTCCGATGATATCAACCGTATCTCACTCCCCGCATATCTCAGGAAACTGAGTGAAGACCTGTATAGCGCTTACCAGATTGATTCCGACCGGGTGAAAACCCGGTTCAGGGATGATGACATCTGGGTTGATATCAATACGGCGATTCCGGTCGGGTTGCTGTTCAATGAACTGGTATCGAATGCGTTCAAGTATGCGTTCCCCAAAGAACGGCACGGGTATGTCGATGTGGATATTCGGGGGGACACCAGAGAGATTTCGATAATGATTGCAGATGACGGGATCGGGATAACGGAAAGCGTCGACATTGTATCCCCCACCACGGTCGGCATGGATTTGGTCGTTACCCTTGTCCATCAGATTAATGGGCATATTACTCTGGAGCGGGATAACGGAACCCGGTTTTCGATTGTATTCCCGTATCCGGGGCTTTGAAAGAAGACCTGGCCCAAACCAAAAACCACAACCTTTGCATAATTCCCCGGCCCATGATCTCATGCATGGACGACCTGACCGTTGAGCAGATCCTTACCCTCCATACAGGGATCATGGCAGGCGACGGGGGAGATGCCCGGCTCCTCTCGGAACCCGGCCTGCACCAGCTGGTCTTCCGGGCAAATCTCGTCCCGGACGTATTCCGCCGGGCTGCACTCGTGCTCTTCACGCTCTGTGCCTACCCGGCCTTCCGGGATGGCAACAGGAGGACGGCACACGTTTTGGCAAGCCACATTCTTGCAGGAGAACATCTCCTGCTCGCACCGGATGATTCCCGGCTTTGCGGATTGCTTGCCGGGGTCGCGGACTATACGGTTGAACCGGAAGATATCGAACAGTATCTCCGCACGAATGTAAAAAAGGAATAATCTGGATTTTATCAGGTATTTTTCTTATATTCCGACACACAGCGTGAGGAAAAATGGCAGGGCAATAATATCCTGCCAGATACGCATCAGGCCGATTCAATCAGTACGGATTTCAGGGTGGCCGAAGGTACCCGTTTGGACACCCGGAGAATCTCGATTCCGACAAGGTTATTCTGCTCATCATAATCCAGGATAACACCGGGTTTTACTTCTTCCGTATCATGGATGTGGGCATCCGAAAGGCGCATATACAAGGCGTCGGCTTCCGGATCAAGGGTTACTTTCATGGTTGCACTCTCCTGTCAAAGAACATGATGATGACCCGGTTGGGGGACATGGAAGGATTGACCACAACCCGCAGGAATTTTCCCCCATTTTCCGGAATTTTTTAGATAATGTTTCTCGTCATCTTCGTGCATCTCGATCCTGTCCGGGTCAAGCACCGTGCTGATTACCCAGTCTTCCTGAATCATCCGCTCCTTCATCATGGATTTTGCATGAGCAGTAAAGACCAGGTAACTGCGCATGACCTAATATTATCATGGCATGTGATATGCATAGCGGAGGGAACCATGATTCAGGAGGCAGACCTGAAACTCGTCCCCATGAAAAAATTACAGGACCGTTCCCTGGATTGTTATCGTCTTGTCCGTCACGGGAATTGTTTTACCGGATTTTTCCAGCGCTTTTTCAACAACCCAGGTTGTCCCGCTGCAGCAGGGCACTTCCATGTGAACGATAGTAATGGACCGGATTGCATGGCGGGAGAATATCTCCGCAAGTTTGTCGACATACTCATCGAGATCCGCGTCCAGTTTCGGGCAGAAGATGATCACGATCTTTCCCCGCAGGAATTCCGCATGGAAACCTCCGTAGGCAAACGGGACACAGTCTGCTGCAATCATGAGGTCTGCATTCTCGAAGTACCCTGCAGCCGGGTTGAGCAGCCGCAGCTGGACCGGCCACTGGCGAAGCTGCGACTGGGGCTTTGCGGTGGTTTCGGTGGTAACTGTTTCTTCTCTTTCGATGATGCGAGCCATGCTGCCGGGGCAGCCGCAACCGAGATTTGCCATGATTTTGTTCTCCTTTTTTGTGAGTGTGCGTATGGACCGTTGTTTGATTCGTCTTTTCTTTATGACTAAGCAGCTTTCCGGGTCAGGAAGCCGTTAATCTCCTGCTCGATCCGGGCCTCGTCCTCTTTGGAAAGGCCATGGATGGAGACCACGTCCTTCAGGAGGCAGATACCCACCTTGCAGGTGACGCAGCCGATATCGTAGCGCTGGAGGATCTCGCCGATTTCCGGGTATTTTGCTATGACGTCCTGGATCGCCGTGGTGCCGAGATTGTTTTTCAGTTCCATGGTTCGCCTCCTTCGTTGGTGATGGTTGTACCTTACCCCCATTCCCGCAAAAAAATTATGATGTGGGTCAAAAAACGGTGG
>Ga0074197_1001280_pt1 | contig 22212 bp, 21 predicted proteins | sample EPASupsiteSAE305_FD_64526 | JGI IMG/M metagenome (GOLD analysis project Ga0074197, IMG submission 64526) | Bioremediated contaminated groundwater microbial communities from EPA Superfund site, New Mexico - SAE3-05 reassembly with SPADES | ecosystem: Environmental > Aquatic > Deep subsurface >...
CCACCTTCATGCCAGCCTGGGCCTGTTTCAGGATGCCGATGATCTGTTCTTCAGTAAATCGCTTCGCTTTCATGTCTAGTCTCCTCCGGGAGTTCTAGACCGAAATCACTAAGTACGCAATGGTTCAGTTGCAAGGGGTAACGTCACTTCAGCCTGCCAATATATCCAAAACCCATCCCCGTAGTGAGTGATGAGCAATGAATTCCTCTGACAGTGGTGGTGTAGGCATTTCAAGAAAATCAGGCGAAACCATCGGGTTATTTCGATCTATCACACAAATTCTGGCTGGGTCATAAAAGCCATGGGAAAGTATATTTTTATTCGTTGTAATCAGTTTTTTCCCCGATGCAATGACTTCAAAGGTCCGCATCGTTAACCCCGATTGGTTTGGGTGCTCTATGTCAAGAACAGCTGCACAGTCGTTGTAAAGCTGAGAAATGGTTTCAGCAGACATTGATTTATAAATTAGATGCGATTCTTCTATTTGCTTCAATGATCTATCGAATAATTTACGCAAAGTAAGTTCCAAGCGGCTACGAACAAATAGCCAATACTTAAGATCTGAAGCTGATTTCCATGATTTCACAAGTTGTTGTATAACCTGCGGTCGATCGCCATTCAACGTCCCGACAAAAAATACGCCTTGCCCCAAATTCGCTTGATTACGATTAAGATATTTATCCACAAAAAACAGCGGACGGTACCTGAATTGTGGAACCCTTTTGCAATCAGAGGGATCAAAACTGGACATGCTATCAAAGTAGGGAAACTTAAGTTGAATGTACTTGCAGTTTTTAAGGCCATCCCAAAGATGTAGAATCAGACGAGAATTTGGATAACGCTTTCTCAGGTGTCGAAGAAATTTAGGGGATAATCCTTCTCCCTTAACGACAAGAATAATGTCACAGGTTGCAGGAGCAAATTGTTTAAGCCACGCCATGAAATAGCGATCAGCAGAGCACCATGCCAACTTCGGAAGGAGTCTGAATATTGCTTTACCCCAAGGATGGTCCGAAGGCAAATGACTGTGGAATGTAACTTCAGCCCCCAACAACTCCATTTCGCGAACAATTGCATTTTCGTAGTCGAATGTTTTTGGACCAAAAAAAATAATTTTTTTTCCGGTTAACGGGACAGCATTCATTCCCGCACCTTCACAACCGCAGGAACTCCAATTGCAAACCCATTTTCGGGAACCGATTCCGTAAGCAGAGAATTAGAGGCGACTACTCCTTTCCTGCCGATACGAATGCCTCCCAACACCTTTGCGCCTGCACCAATTACCACCTCATCCTCAAGAACAGGTCGCAATTCTAGAGTAAAACTCAAGTCCGCAAACTTGGCGCCCAGTGTAACCCCCTGAAATATAGTAACATTACTTCCCAACTCGGCAGCGCCAATGACCGTCCCAGATGTATGTGGAATCAGAAGACCGGCGCCTATTTTACAGCGCGGCGTCACTTCCAAGCCAAACAATATAATATTTGCCAGAGAGAACATCATGCTGAATGGGCGTAACAGAGGGTTTCCGTAGCACAATTGTGATAGGCGTATTAGCAGAACGGGTACAAAACGCGGATGAATAAACTTGATCCACAATCGAAGACCTGAAGTCTTGCCAAGTCGTAATAAATCGGCCTTTACAAGTGATAAAAATGTTGTTGACATGACTATGTCCTCGTCTCATGCCCCATGAGGCCACGCTGTTGTAATTCAGACACTGATTTTTGATAGGCTGTCGTATCCTCAAATGGCTGTGTTTCTGACCAGGCAAGAAATTTGTGTAAGCCGTCGCGAAATGCTACGGATGGCTTAAAGTCCAAGACGGATTCCAGGAGGCGGGTCCCAGCTTTATTATGCCTTATATCACCTAGACGGAAGGCACCGGAAACTCTTATTTCAGACTTGTTCCCAAAATAACTATTTATTTCCCTAGCAACAGTGATAACCGGTACAGCCTCACCAGTACCGACATTTAAAGCACCCACGAAAGGTCCATCGTACATTACCGACCGAACGGTTGCCTCAGCTACGTCATCTATATATACAAAATCGCGAGATTCTAATCCATCTTCATAAACATCAATCGGTTTGCCTTGACGTGCCAGGTTGGAAAACACTGCCAGGATACCGGTGTAGGGGTTTTTTAGCGATTGCCCAGGCCCATAAACATTTTGATAACGCAAAGCAAACGCATTTAGTCTGTTTGTACGAGCATGCATCAGAATTGCCTGTTCCTGTATTTGTTTTGTCAGGCCGTAAACCGACGTTGGTCGGAAAGGAGCTGTTTCTTCTGTGTCAGCCAGTGAAACAACATACCCGCATTTGGGGCAATTAAGCTCAAAGTTTCCAGAAGACATGCTCGCGTTAGTGCGCGAGTCTGGGTAAACAACACCATGTTCTGGGCATATATAACTACCCTCGCCATAAATAGCGCGACTGGAAGCAACTATCAGAGAACGGACAGAGCCACCAGCTTTAGAATTTTGTAAAATATCAAGTAGGTTTGCAGTACCTTGCACATTCACATCAAAATAGCGAGAGATTTCATACATTGATTGACCTGTGCCTGTTTCCGCTGCAAGATGCACCACATGAGTGACACCTTCAAGGGCTGCCTCAACCGTGATTCGGTCGGTGACCGATCCGCGCAAAAACTCAATTCGCTCGTCTACTAGCCAACCCAACCCCTGCGGCACTGCGCCGTGAACCTGTGCTGTTAGGGCGTCGAGGACACGCAACGCCATGCCGCGAGCCAGCAGGTGGCGTATGAGATGACTGCCAATGAAACCTGCGCCGCCGGTGATTAGGACTATGCTCATTTTAACTCCCGAGGAAAGAATCAGGCTGAGTCGGCAAAGATTACCGACTATCAGAAACACCTACGCGTATACGGATGAATAACGCTATACCGAGCAGCAGCGCGAAGCCGTTGCTAAGTAGCAGGCCTATCAGGCCAGCCGAGTAGAGACCAAGCGCAAACAAGGGCCACTGAGCACGAAAAGCATCATCTCGTGAAACCGCGAACAAACGCATCAGTAAGCCAGTAACGAAGCTGAATACAAACACACCTAACCAGCCAAAGTTGACAAAGGCCTCGGTAATATAGACAGAGTTGGACGATCCAGTACCTGTTATATTCTGCCCCCATTGAGCCGCAAAGACTAAGCGCTCAAGCTCTATACGCTCCATGCTAAATACTCTAGAAAGAAAACTACTTGTGGCACCAAAGAAGGGCTGAGCATCGAATTGTTCGTAAAAAACTCGTATTGTATCGATTGCAGTGAGCAATGGGATAGCAACTAGTCGCCATACAATATGTTGGGCAACTCCTTGAGGTACAAAGCGTACGGAAAAAAACGAAGCACCTGTGATGTCCTCATAGCTGCCGCTACCAGAGACAAAGGTGATAAAGAATAGAAGCCCAACAATGATTAGTAACAGCTTCTGTGGTGACAACCGTGTACTTACTCGACCTTGAGCAACTAAAACCAGTAAGGGTAACATAGCTTTGAGAAAAAAAGCCTTTTCAACAAAGCTCAGGCTATAAACAAGAAAAAAGCCTAGCGCAATCCAACGCCCACGCATACCATGCAGGAACATAAGTGCCAGAGAGTAAGGTATCAGCGCACCCGTGAGGATTGCATTCACGTAGACAAACGACCCCTGCCAGCCTTCACGCGCTTTAAGAAATAATTCTCGCAGCATGGCAATTGTTGCAGGATCAGCACCAGTCAGTGCAGCCACCAATGGAATTTGAGGTGCAGTGAACCAAGCAACGAATACGAATAAGACGAAAAAGCTCCAAAGAAACAAATTGAGTGTTCTTAAGCTAATCACCAAACGAGTGCGTCGCCCATCGAACCATGGATCAATAAAGGGAAAAGTCGATCCCATTGCTATGGCAATTATAGAAAAGATGGCTAAGGCTGCCAATGTGACAAAAGTTGAATCAGCCTCATGCATAAAAACAGAAAGCACTAACGGTAGTATTGCATACTCTACTAGCAGTACTACGCACAAAATCACTGCCCCCGTACGTGGAGAAGTGAGTGCTTTGAGCCAGCTCCATCCACTAGTCTGCAAGGAGTTCTTTCGCATAGCAGTAATAGTCATCTATAAGCTCACGGACACGATGGACATCAATAAGCTTTGGCAACATAGCCGTTCCCTGTTCAGCGATACATGTTAGCAGTGCGGTGATGGCCTCCTTACCATGCGCATTGATACTCGTGCCGCAATACCTGCGCAGCAGTAGGTCTACATCTGAGCCCTCACACAGATCGAACGGTACTACCGGCTGCCCAAGGCACAAGTATTCGAAAAGTTTGGTCGAAACCACACCCATATTTTTGGGGCCGTGGTAGGCGAGGAAGATCAGCGCAGTAGCACTCGCCTGCATTGCGCGGGCCTTCGCATGTGGCAAATGAGGTACAAAAACAATATCCGGCGCCTTAACGCCCTGTGCGTTTGCCTCACGGCGCACCTCATCGCAGGCTCCAATAAACACGAGCTGCAGCCGCTGTGCTACATTTGGCCGTTCACGACGCAGATACGCCATCGCAGCAATGATAGAGGCAACATCATAAAAATTTACGGGTGTACTGCCCGTGTAGAGCAGTGTGTGGCGAGTTGGGTCGATATCCGGGTTTACCTCTCTCATGTCAATACGCTCAGCAGGAGGTGCATCCAGATAATGTGTAGCAACATTGTACATCACCCCAACATGGATTCTGTATCGCTCCTTGAACTCCTCGGCTAACCCTTGCGAAACCGTGGTCACCCGGTCAGCACGACGCAATACCCATCCTTCAATGAACCTTTTAAGCGGCTTGATGCCACCTAGCGCCGTGTGCAATGCCCAGGCATCGCGCATATCGATAACGAATACGACTTTGTCGGGGTATCGCTGTTTGATGAGAGCCCCCACCAGCGTAACAGAAAACGGAGGGGATGAGGCCATTATAACCACTGGATCTGTACGCCCATTCAGGAGGGTATTAAGACTGCGGTAAAGCTTGATTACGTTGGGAAGGTATAAGTCTGCCAATAAAATATGCTTTAACCATCGCAGTGCGCGTACAGACATTCCTTCGCGTACAGATGGCTTCGGCCCGCGATATTGGGCCATGCCCGTCCGACGGAATTCAGTAAGCGCGTTAGCATCAGCACACACTGCGTCGCTGTGGTTAAACACACCACGCAAATTAAAGATGCGTAGTATTGCACCTGCTTCAAGAAAGATTCTGCACCATCGTTCTTGCCTGAAGCTACTGGCTCGCTCGCTTTCGAGCTCAGAAGTTAAAAACCAGATTTCCTTACAATGCGGCTTTATACTCTCAGAAGTCTGGCTATGGCATGATTCTACTGGCTGCGTATTCATAGAGTTCAAAATCACTTTCGCTGTTAAAATTATTGTTATGCCAAAGCAAACTAAATGTACCACCATGTCTCTGACATTCGCTTTTCAGTGTATCAATTCGCGAAGCTGCAGCATCATGATCCAAACCTTCATAATGTGGTGCAAGCAGGGAGACATCCATCGCAATCAGCGGTTTTTCAACCAAATTAAGCGCACAGCCCCGCTCCCAATCCCACAATGGAAACGAGCGGCATGTACCACGCCTAAACCCTGCTGCGTCCGCGAAGGCAAGAGAGGAATCCTCCGTAAAACCAGCTTGTTGCAATAAGGCTGGTGTTTGTAACGGATCAAACCGCAAGTAATGCGTACGGACGGCGTCAAGGGGAACACTAATGTCCAGTTCGTACATAACTTTATCTAGACGCTTTCGTTCCACGTTCAAAGCGTCGGCACTTGTTGATGCACAGTAACTGGGATGCAAGCCAACTCGATGACCGCGTCGCGTCACTTCGTTAATTAGGGAGCGAATAGGCTCATCATCAAGCGAATAATCTCCGTCGATCCGCCCGCCTGTATGGCCTGAAATAAAATAGAAATCGGCATGTCGTCCTGCCCGATCATGTCCAGCCAGAATACGCTCAAAACAGTTGTATGGGTCGCGTTCAAAATCCCCCTGCCGAACGGCCAACCAATCTCTTAGCGTACTCCACGCTGAATCGAATCGACGGCGATGCAACCAATCCCCGGCAATCAAACGCGGCAGATCACTCAAATGTTTGAATGCCAGCTTGAACGGTACATCGACATCATGACTGACTTTTACCGGTTCAGCTGCTTGAATTGGCGGTAACCCTAGGAGGCTAGCGCGAACCCGATCTTGCAGGTATTCCGCCAAAATGTCGGCAACAGGCAAATCTAATACACCCCAATGCCGCAACAAAGACGCCTCCGAGGGAAAACGATTATGCCGGTCGCGCACAGAACTGGTGACTTCGCCCTCTCCTGATACAAGATAAAAGATTGCAGTCAGCGCATGGCGATCAAGGTCTGCCATTTTACTACCACAGACTTCGATCAGCCGCTTACCATTCAAACCACGCATTGCAGCAACGTTGACAGGACAGAAACAATGCTGCAGCAATTGCAGCGTAACTTTTTCTCTCTCCATTACATTAGCGGCAACACAGCCAAATGGCACTCCCCCCACTGTTACGTTGTGATGGGATGCGATTGTACTTTCAACAATTTGGGTTTGTAATGGCCAGCCTGCCCATCGTGCGAACACCAACGCAAGAGAATAGGTTGTATGAGCATTAGCTGGGCCAAAAAAAACAACCTCGATATTCACTGACTACCATCCTCACTATGACGTACATTAACCGCATGATGCGCTTGACCAGAGAAACGAATATATGCTGCATCTGATCCCGCTATAAATCTTCTTCTTGTTGAAAATTTGGACTTTGAACCAACACTTTCATTTCATAGGCGATAATGGCACATTTTTTATCTTAGATGATCCATGCGCTTGAAAGAAGGCTTCTAACCAGACTGACAGATTGAGCATGCGAATGCGGTGAGTCAAAGACCTAGGCCTAAAGCTCCAAACACAACTAGAACCGTCTGGCTCCGCTAGCCACCAAACAAAAGCTGGACCATGGATCTTTGATTCCATCCAACATTTCAACCCGCCTTCAAACCAATGGTTTTCCGGAATTGGCCAACCTTTTTTATCCTTGCGCCAAACGATATCGTCCGGCAGTTTCCCTTCAAATGCCAATCGAGCAAGATACTTTGTCCAGCCGCCGTGCAGTTTGTAGGCGACAGGGACGGATGCCAAGAACTCGACAACACGATAGTCCATAAAAGGCATTCGAGATTCAATAGAAAAGGCCATAGAGGCACGATCGGCGTAATGTATAAGTGTCTGCAAAACACTTGATGTATCTCGCCAAAGAACTTTGTTGAGAGGGACATACGGATCACGAAGGTATCCAAACCTCGAGAGCATTTTAATAGCAGTCTGTTTTCCAAATACACTAGCCAATATATTAGCCACCAAGCCAGGCACAGCTCGTTTCCATGCGCCCGTGACGGTCAGCACATTGGGCAATTCTTTCAGTGCTTGATGTAGAGGCATCTGCGCAAACCACATTACTATGTAGCCTAGATAGCCAGCCAGTTGTTCATCGGCACCCTGACCATCAAGTGTAACTGTTACGTCCGAGTTTGCGACACGCATGAATGTATGCCAACCAGACATGCAAGTACTCTCGGGCGGATGATCCATTGCGTAGATCATTCTCTCGTGTTCGGTCGGGATATCCTCCTCACATGGCTCGATTTTGTTGCTTCGCACATTAAGGGCTGCGGCCATGCAATCAATATACACTGATTCGTCGCAGGACTCGGTACCCGGCGTCTTATATACACAGGAAAATGTCTCCTGCTGATTTTCACCGCCCTGCTCGTGGAGTAGTTTATTGACTAAATAAACAATGGAGGAGCTATCCAGCCCTCCAGAGAGTGCCGATCCTACCTTGACATCCGCACGCAGCCTCAAGCGGACGGCGTCTTCCAGAAGCAGGTAGTATTCCTGGGCCAATTGTTTGGCCTTGGTTGCGTCGAATGACTCGTTGCTCAGATTTGGCTCAACATCCCAGAATTTTTGGGGATTAATGGAAGAGGTATTGAGAAGTTCGTCCAGACTGCATTCAACGAAGCTCGCTGGTGGAAAGCGATAGATGTTCTCGAATGCCGTACGAGAGCCTTCCACATTGCAACCATGCTCCAGATAATAGCGGCAGTAGTCAACATCTGGCGCTGTAACTACATCGGGATGTATGATGATCGCCTTAATTTCGGAGGCAAAGATGAAGCTTCCATCACGATGGTAGTAATGGAACGGCTTGATTCCAAAGCGATCTCGGGCAATAAAAATGCGCTTGTCTTGGGTATCGACAATAACGAAGGCCCACATGCCATTGAATCGATTTAGACAATTGGTTCCCCAGGCATCGTAGGCAGCAAGGATAACCTCGGTGTCGGAATGCGAAGCGAAGGTGTACCCGATAATCTCAAGTTCCTGGCGTAATTCAGAATGGTTGTAGACCTCTCCATTATAGGTGATGACGTAGCGGTCTTTAAAAACCATCGGCTGGTGGCCAGCAGGGCTTAGGTCTACAATAGCCAGCCGGCGATGGCCAAGCGCAACAAACGGTTCAAGTTTTGGGCTGAATGCTATCACTCCCGGTAATTCGACAGCTCTATTCACGCCAGCCGAAATAAAAAAGCCCTCACCATCTGGGCCACGATGTGCCAGTAGATCATTCATCCTCTTCAATACTACGGAGTCAGGATGGTGATTGGCAATGATTCCGCTAATTCCACACATAAACGTTTCTTTCAGCAAACACCGGCACACCGGTGTTTGCGCGCGGAGCGAACAGCCCAGATCGCTAAAAAAAGATAAAAAATATACATGCACAACTCTGCGGTCGCAAGGGTGAACAGATATCCTTCAAGATCGAGGCGTCCTCGTGCGAACAAAATCACGCCAGCTGTGGCGCAGAAATACATTACCTGCCAGACACTCCCCAAGCCGAGGCGATTGGTAATCAGGAATACGCTGCTGACCGGAGAAACAACCATGCGAAACAGCACCGGTGCGATGGACAGCAATAAAAAACTAAGGTCGGTACGCCATTTTGATCCAAGAACCAGCCGCATCAGTGGTTCGCCAACAACACACGTAATAATTACCAGTACTACAGCCACACCAAACAATGAGAGCACGACGCGCCACATGAACGGTTCCACCATTGCCCCGCTGCGATAGATGTCGCCAGCATGCTTGTAGAACACTTGGGACGCTGCAATGCCTAGGAGTAACAGTGGCGCTGCCAAAATCCGCTGCACTTGTGAATAGTTGCCTGCACTTTCGTTGCCAAACGCAGCCACGATAAAGAAAAGCGGTAATGCTAGCGAGGCAGTATCAAGCAACGCAACAGGCACTGAAAGCATCGGATACTTCCGGGCAGCCTTCATGGCTTGCCAGGACCGCCACCAATTGAAAGACGAAAGTTTGAAACGGCCCATCCATAGTGCAACAAGCAGCACTATCAGCCAACTTGCCAGCAAAGCGCCGTTTAACCCGACAACAGCACCCAAGGCAACCAACGCAAATGCCACCGGCTGCAGCACCTTTAAGACAGCAAGCCGCTTGAAATCGCCTGCTCGAACAAAATAGGCCTGACAGACATTCGCGCCACCCAGTAGGGCCGAAATGTACGCCAACCAAGTGAGTGGAACAACTGCCATGCCAGCGAATGCATTGAAACCATTTGCAAGAGCACCAATAGCTGTGACGACAACAATGCTTACGGCGACAGGCAAAACAATGGCGACATGAAAGAGGGGAAGAACGTCACCATCGGGCACAGCGGGTAACGCCACGTCGAAGCGCATGGACGCAATAGACGCGATGACCCCTGCAGCCGCAATAAGCGCAGCATACGCACCAAATTCTGATGGCGAATAGATTCGAGCGAGAATCGGCGTAGCGATCAGGACGACCATCTGCCCAGCACCAATGCCGACGGCGTTGATGAAAAAGTTCTTTTTCACCTCGCCCCCGCCAACTGATCGTGCTCACAAGGTTCTATCACGTTGGATAACGGCTTATTAAATTTCAAATGCTGGACCGGTGCTGCCACATATCAGCCACTACTGTTTGACGCCGCGTTCTGCGAGGACACTCAGAAGCACAGCAACAGAATCTATATTTGCCATATCGTCTGCAGTAAAACGGACATTAAATGCATTTTCAATTGTAGCAAGTATATTTACGTGGGCAAGTGAATCCCATTCCTCTATGTCGGCCGGAGTAGTTTTCTCTGTGATTATTAAAGAATCTTCAAAAAACTGTGCGCGGAAGATATCCTGTATTGTATTTAGTGCGTTCTGTTTCCATGTCGTTTCCATTGTCAGCTCCGTAATAAATTTTTATTTAGTATTGTCTGCAATAAAATGGGTAAGTCGAGGGGTGTCTGCAAGGTCGAACTGCCATCGTTTTTCTGTCTCTGAAACGCAAAACGGGTGTCCCCCTAAGCGATCGTAAAGTGCGGCGACTACACCATTTTTCGGCGTAGGGCGGAAGATACCCACAAGCCCGCTGCAACCATGTGCTTTTGCGACCTCCCAAATCTTGAGAAAGATGAAATCTTCCATCCCGCGCGAGAATACACGGCAGCTCATGGCCCATGTATCCACCAATGCCGCGCCATCTAAGAATCTAAGAACAACAACGGCAATCACTCCATTGTCGCCAAAACGATCGCTCAGTGAAAACCACCCACACCAAGCATCTTCGGCGACCATAAGCTCGGACATTTCCGGCTCGGAATAGCGGGTAGTTGTAAGATGGAATTGGTTCGTTTTATTGACAAGCTGTGTCACCCGCCCCAGTTTGCCGGAGTCAACAGCTCCCCATGTCGCATGCATGGAAAGATCGCATAGGTATGCATCAAGGTCCGTCACCTGTGACAGCACAGCTTGTCGAGCGGCATTTTCCTGATAGGTGCGGCTGCGGTTTCTATCCTCAGCAGAGAAACTTACGGTCTCAAACCAGCCACCTCCTGCCAGTGTACTGATGTACTCTGCAGGATCAAGCGGCATCTCTGGGACAGCAATTTCAGGGATCTCCGCCCGTACTAAAGCACGTTCAGCAGGATTGTCATCAACGAATACAAGGCTGTTAAGCCCAATATTCATCTCTTGAGCGATGCTTCGAAGGTTATCCGCCTTGTTCTCCCAGTTTGCCCGGAATACAGCAAAATCATCAAGTTTTAGGACCATGCCGTGCCGTTTACGGAACGGCTCCTTTGCCAGTTCAGGGTCATTCTTGCTGCAAACGGCCAGAGCGATACCCCGACGCGACAATTTTTTCAGATACATCTGAAAATCTGCAAAGGCTTCTCCAGCAGAACCCGAATCAGTTCCTATACAAATTCCGTCAACCCCATCATCGCCGACTACACCTCCCCAAAGCGTATTGTCGAGATCAAGAACGACACATTTTCGGGCTTGGCCTCTGAACGCCGAAAGCAGCTTAGCCCCGGAAAAAGCCACCGGTCCATGTGCTTCCAAAGAGAAAGGATGCTTGGAATGATACCAGAGTCGCGGCTCTTCCCATCTGTTCAGACCAAAACGGCTGGCTTGATAGTCCAGATCAAAAATGGTAGCACCTGACGGAAGGGAAGCTGCTAATTGTAGGTTGTAGCGCCGCAACAGCGTTGTGAAGCTCCATGTCGCAGTTCCTTCAAAGTTGCCGAAGAGCCTGTTACTACTTGCTTCAGCGTTGTTGATGACAACGTAAGAAGACAGTGCAGACATAACCATCCCCGCAAAAGAGACAATCTCCTGCACTTTTGAGCTAACGATTCCATCGGAGTTTACGACATTTGCATCTGGGATTGTTTCAAAATGCAGGTCTCGAGCCGTTAAGAAGAACCAAACGATGTCAGGGCGACACGCATAAAGCCCCGAAGTTGGATTTGTCACTTCCTGGCGCCATGTATTGAAAGGAGCTATATATGGTTCCAAGCGAATACCTTCCAACAGAAGCCAGAAACGTAGACAGTCTACAAGATGGTCGATTGTCGAACTGGCTAGAAACGCCACGCGCAAAGCAGGTAATTCCGGCAAAGCTTCTCCGATAGCCCTTCCAATCTTCGAGTATTGCATCTGGCGGGCAATAGGATCGTTTGGAGTAGCGCCCCCCCTTATCATGGCAAGTGCACCAGAAGGGTCTCCAGCACGAATCATTGCAAGGGAAAATCGAATGGCCGAATCAATTTTATCAGCTTCCATACTCTATGAACTCCACTAAGCCGATACCTTCTATTGAATGGAAGGAAACCTTAGCACCGTCAAAAAGTATTGCCGGCTTGGGCGTAGAGACTGTCACAACTCTTAAACCTACTTCGGTAAGTCTTCTTGTTGCAGTTTCGACACTCTTTACACCGAAACAACTGTGATACATATAATCACCGCGCCTCTTGAGAAGATTGGACAGTGGCCCTTCAAGCGATAGTGGAGTTATGATTTCAATACAAGCGGTTTGAGAACCACCATCCGCCATACGTAGAACAACGTCCTGGAGAGGGTCGATGACAGGCTCGGCAACAAAGTATCCGAGAGCAGAAAGCACCATACTCGCCGCCTCTGGGTTGTCAGTCAAGAGTCCAAGATGATGGAATCTGGCCTCTAGTATGCCATGCTGAATATTCATTGATTTCATTCAGCATCCCTCTTGGAGAGTAGCAACGCAACATTTACTGGAAGCAGTTCGCGCATACACTGGTCTAGGGAGCAACCGACTTTGGGGATTATGCAGCTTTTTATAACATTGAAGCCGGCCCTTCTAACAAGATTCTGTAGCCCTTCGACCGATTCAGGATTGTATATGTGGTCTATTGCAGGAGAATTGAAGCACGTTGTTAAAAAAATGGAGGCCGAATTGGTAGTGACATCATAGGCCCTCGAAAGAAACATTTCCGGATTCTCTACGTGCTCGAGAACTTCACCCATAACAAGCGCATCAGCGAGTTCCGCAAACTTCGTAGTCAAGAAATCCTCTCTCCAGACTCGCGCTTTGGAAAAATCACCGAAATGCCCGGAGTTGATGATTCTGTTTGTAAGCTCAACGCTTGTTGCACTTATGTCTATCCCTTCATAGACGTCGAAGCTCGTGGTACTCATGGCATCAAGGAAATAGAGACCGTGCCCTGGACCAACCTCACGATAAATTCCACCTTTGTGACGGGGAATGCAATCGTTGAAGAACCGTCGCATCTGTACGTGATTGATCCACCAAAAGGAAGAGAGAGCAAGGCCAATCATGTATCGACGCATGTAATTTGGATTATCGTATACTTCAGCAGCGGCTTCCGCGTAGGTGGTGAAACGATACCGCTTCGTTTCTTTGAAAAACATCTCTTCGCGAAAGGTGTCGTGGACAATAGTCAGATAACACTCGGCCAAATCTTCCAACGAAGCACCTTCTGCCGTGAGGAAATCAATGTACCGTTCTGCATCTGCTCGCTCTTCATCTGTCAACTGAGTAAGAGTGCTCTTCAAGAACTTGCGGTGCATTGGTTTTTTACCAAGAATAACCTCAATCAGTCTCTCGCTTTGTATATATGGCATAGGCCCGTTTATCCTCCGTTACAGCAATAGTGGATGATTCTTTTATCCCTCAGCATCAGCAACTCCGCAGCTAGGGATTTAACTAAGTATAACCCGATAGCAGTTCCCTTGTACTCCCAGCAATTCATTGCCTCAAAAGATAAATGTCTGGAAAAACGAACCACATCAAGTCGTTTCGCAACCTTTGGCAAAACCGTCCAGTCCTTAACTGTAAGTATCTGCCCCTCAACATCCTTCACTTGGCAAACAACAGGATTCTGGACATGGACCGGAAACGGCAATTTCGATGGATCTATATCTTCTGCCCAGTGGAGAAAAGAAACAAAACCTGGTTCGAGCCCCAGAGTCAGAATAAATGCATCATCCCGTCTTCTCATTCTGTCGAAGGGGGAATCGGGACCATCGGCCCGTATACATAATTCATGCCCCGACAATAACTCTTTTGCCAATGGTCCTTCGGCGCAGATTGAATGTCGGGGGTGGAGGCTTCTTTCAACTCCGGTGGAGCGCCGAAATATTTCGTTGACAATACCAGTATAGGTTGGCTCGCGCGTTACATCGAATAGTCGTGGCGGCTTCGCAAAACAGTTGGTTGAAAAGGCTGGCATAAGAAGGGTGCCTGAAGGACCGACAAGCTTACGCAAAGTAGCCAGAAGTTCCAAGGGAGATCCTGCGAAGGTGTATAGGTCATTAAAAGAGCTCTGAACAAACAGTACACATCCTTCGGGAATCCCGCTCTCTCTCAACACAGAAAACAGCTCTCCTCCATCGAACGTTCCATATCTTGCTTTGGCAATACCTCGCAACTTCGTGCGACGCGATGCTTCGCGCTTGTTCATCCAACGTCGGATACGATTTTTTATCGATATTGGGAGATATTTGCCCAGATCACCTCTTAATTTTGCCCATCTCATTACAGTATCCCCATATTCACCCTAGACACCGCATCAATTACAATTTCAACTTCACAATCTGCAAGATGCTCACCTATAGGCAAACTGAGAAGCTCATGTGATTGCCTACAAGCTATGGGGGCATTACCTTCTTGGGCAAGGTAACGGTAGGCTACTAGATTAGGAAGTGCCAATGGATAATGTACCCCGGTCTCAATGCCGGCATCCTTTAACTTGGTACGCAATTCATCGCGTCTAGCCGTACGGATGACAAAGAGATGGTACGCATGCCTAACATCTTTTGGTACTACCGGTAGGGTTATGTTTTTGCAAGGTTCTAGGGCCTCAATATAACGACCAGCAATCTGAATTCTGCGTGCCAGCCAGCCCTCAAGATGCCTAAGCTTCACACTTAAAACTGCCGCTTGTAAGCCGTCAAGCCTTGAATTGCGGCCCTCAAACTCGTGGTCGTACTTGGCTATCCGCCCATGATTGGCAATCATGCGGCAACGAATATCAAACTCTTCGTCATTAGTAACAATAGCTCCCGCATCACCGTAGGCACCTAGATTTTTGCCGGGGTAAAAGCTGAATGTTGCAATATCACCAATTGTACCGACCATTTTCCCCTTGTATTTTGCTCCATGCGCTTGAGCGCAATCTTCAATAATCCTTAAATTATGTTCTTGAGCGATAGCTAAAATAGAGTCCATATCACATGGCTGGCCGTACAAATGTACAGCAATAATTGCCGCTGTCTTAGACGTTATCAAAGGACAAATGGTCTTAGCATTTATAGTGTAACATTCAGGATCAACATCTGCAAAGACGACCCTATGCCCACATCTTGTTACTGCTTCAGAGCTTGCAATAAAGCTATTACCTGGAACAATAATTTCTGAGTTTTTAGGTAGCCTAAGTGCTTCTATAGCAATTTCTAAGGCATCGGTGCCGTTTGCAACTCCGATACAAAAACGTGCCTGTAGGAATTTCGCAAATTCCGTCTCAAATTGCTTAACGTACTTACCGCCAATAAAAGCTGCTTCTGAAATAACAGACTGGATTGCGTTGTCGATTTCATTCTTTATACTCAAATACTGCGAATGTAAGTCAAGAAACTTTACTGTCATGGCGTTATGCTCCTAATCTTTCGTGCAGGATTTCCTGCATATATGCCTGGCTCAACAATATCCTTTGTCACTACTGAACCAGCGCCAATAACTACATTGTCACAAATAGTTACCGGTAGAATCGTAGAATTTGTCCCTATAGAAACATTGTTGCCAATAACGGTCGGTTTCCAGAGCTCTTTTCGTCCTTGAGCAGGACCACCACCAGAAAATACGTCATTAATAAACATTGCACCATGTGAAACAAAGCAGTTTTCACCAATTGCTACTAACTCACATATAAAGGCATGTGACTGTATTTTACATCCACTGCCTATTTTGACCCCTTTTTGTATCTCAACAAAAGGGCCAATGAAGCAATTGTCACCTATTTCACATCCATAGATATTAACCGGTTTAACAACTTTTACGTCAGTTCCAAAAACAACATTTACTATGTCTGATTCAAATAATTTTGGTGTATTCACTTAAACTCCATTATTCTGTTTTGCAGATGTATATATTTTATCAATCAATTCAACAGTTTTCAGCCCTTCAAAAGCGCTTGTAGAGATTGCCGCATTGTTACGAAGTACATTGACCATATTTTCATAGACAAGGTTGTGATTAGACATTGACCCTTGGTAATTACCATAATTGTTTGCTGTATTGCCCTCTGGAAGGCTTTCGAATCTGAATCCTTCAATATTCTGATACTCTAACTCATTCAGATACTGTCCTCCAATTTTAACTGTGCCTTTTTCCGCGAAAATTGTGAGAGAGCCTTCCATGTTTTTATTATAGCTGTTCACTGTATAATTAATGGTACCGATCGTACCTGAGTAAAATTCAACCACTACAGCCCCAGTATCCTCAAATTCGATAATCCCCTGATGGGCAAAGTTTGAGGTTAAGGCATACACTCTCCTTACATCCCCGACCATCCAGTATAGTAAATCAATAAAATGGCTAAATTGGGTGTATAAAGTACCTCCGTCAATGTCTGTAGTTCCTTTCCATGACCCGTTATAATAATCGGAATTCCTATTCCAAAAACAACTCAGTTGGATGCTAAATATCTTTCCCAAAATGCCGTCATCTATGGCCTGCTTTACAGCCGAAACTGGAGGATTGAAACGATTCTGTTTAACAGCAAACAACCTTCGGTTATTTTTCTCTGCTGCTTTTATCATCTCTCCACAATCGGACACCGATATAGCTAAAGGTTTTTCGCAAAGCACATGGAATCCGGCATTTAAAGCCATAATCGTATGTCGAGCATGAAGGCCGTTTGGAGTGCAGATTGAAATTACATCGGCAGTAATGTCTGTTAGCATTTCTTGAATATCCTGGTAAGCCGCCACCTCACAATATTCGGCAGCCAACGCTTTTGCCTTTTCCAGTTCAATATCGCAAACAGCGACTAGTTTCCCATAAGTAGCTGCGTGCTTCGCATGGCGCTGGGCAATTCTTCCGCATCCTACAATAGCAATTTTTACTGGCATAAATTAATCCTCATAGAAATTCAAATGTACTTCACTGATGCCGTTGCCAGCCCTGCCCAGTGGAATATAGCGGATGTCGTTTTCTTTCATCCGGTTTGGTTTGTAAAGATTTCTGCCGTCGACAATCAACGGCTGTTTCAGAGCTGTTTTGATCCGCTCAAAGTCGGGGTTGCGGTATTCGTGCCAGTCGGTGATGACGGTCAGGGCATCGGCATTGTCCAGTATCTCGTACTGGTTGGTGCTGTACTGAATCCGGTCGCCAAAATGTTTTCTGGCTTCTTCAAGGGCTTCGGGATCATGGGCACGGATGGTTGCACCGGCTGCCAGCAGACGTTCAATGATGGTGAGTGATGATGCCTCACGCATGTCGTCGGTGCGGGGTTTGAAGGAGAGACCCCAGCAGGCGACAATCTTGCCGGTAAGCGGTTTTTCCTTATCTGCACTGCCAAGGGTTTTGATCAGTTTGTTGGCCAGGACTTCTTTCTGGAGTTCGTTGACCTCTTCCACTGCTTTCAGTAGCAGGAAGTCGTAGCTGCATTCTTCGGCGGTGCGGATCAGTGCCTTGACATCTTTGGGGAAGCAGGAACCGCCGTAGCCGGGGCCGGGAAAGAGGAAGTCATAGCCGATGCGGGAGTCGGAACCGATTCCCTCACGGACAGCGGCAACGTCAGCCCCCATCCGTTCGCAAAGACCGGCAATCTGGTTCATGAAGGAGATCCGGGTGGCCAGCATGGCGTTGGCGGCGTATTTGGTCATTTCTGCTGAGCGGATGTCCATGATGATCATCCGGCTTTGTTTGCGCATGAACGGGTCGTAGAGTTCTTTCATGATTTCAGCGGTACGGACGTTGTCAGTGCCGACAACGACCCGGTCAGGTTTCATGAAGTCGTCGATGGCAGCCCCTTCTTTGAGGAATTCCGGGTTGGAGACGACGTCGAATTCAAGGTGGGAACCGCGTTTGTCCAGTTCGTCCTGTACCGCCAGCCGGACTTTGTCGGCAGTGCCGACCGGTACGGTGGATTTGTCAACGATGATCTTGAAGCTGTTCATATGCTGCCCAATGGTGCGGCCAACTGCCAGGACATACTGCAGGTCAGCGGAGCCGTCCTCACCAGGAGGGGTGCCAACAGCTATGAACTGGATCAGGGATTGCTCAACCGCTTCAACCATGTCGACGGTGAAAGAAAGACGTCCTTCTGCCTGATTGCGCAGGATCAGTTCTTTTAAGCCCGGTTCGTAGATCGGGATGATACCATTCTTAAGCCCTTCAATCTTTTTCTGATCAACATCAACCGCAATAACCGTGTTGCCGCTTTCGGCAAAACAGGCGGCAGCTACCAGGCCAACGTAACCAGCTCCGAATACGGATATCTTCATCAGTCAAATTTTCCTGAATTATTATTCATTATAATCAAACGCCTTGTAGCCATGTTTCTTGACAAGCTCGTCCCGCTCGGCGGCCTTCAGGTCTTCCCGTACCATCTCAGCCACCAACTCTTTAAAGCTGATTCGCGGCCTCCATCCCAATTTTTCATGGGCCTTGGCCGGATCACCCAGCAGTGTTTCCACTTCGGTGGGACGGAAGTAGCGAGGATCTACGCGGACTATCGTCCGTGAAGGGTGAAGAGTGGAGGGTGAAGAGTCAGACACAAGCGTGCCGGTTTCATCAACACCGTTGCCTTGCCAAGAGATTTTCATCCCCAGTTCTTCTGCGGCGGCATTGACAAAATCCCGAACGCTGTGCTGAATACCGGTTGCAATGACCCAGTCTTCCGGTTGATCCTGTTGCATCAGTAGCCATTGCATCTCAACGTAATCCTTGGCATGACCCCAATCCCGCAAAGATTCCAAATTACCAAGATAGAGACAATCCTGCAACCCCAACTTGATGCGAGCCAGTGCACGGGTAATCTTGCGGGTAACAAAGGTCTCACCGCGCAGGGGTGATTCATGGTTAAACAGGATGCCGTTGCAGCCGTAGATGCCATAGGCTTCACGGTAATTGACGGTTATCCAGTAGGCATAGAGTTTGGCTACCGCATAGGGGGAGCGCGGGTAGAAGGGAGTGGTCTCCTTCTGGGGAATTTCTTGTACCAGACCATAAAGCTCAGAGGTTGAAGCCTGATAGAAGCGAGTCTTTTTCTCTAATCCCAATATCCTGATAGCCTCCAGAATGCGCAAGGGGCCGATGGCGTCGGCATTGGCAGTATATTCCGGAGTTTCAAAGGAGACCGCCACGTGAGACTGGGCTGCCAGGTTGTAGATTTCGTCCGGCTGGACCGTCTGGATAATCCGGATCAGGTTGGTTGAGTCGGTCATATCTCCATAGTGGAGAACCAAGCGACGGTTATCAACATGGGGGTCCTGATACAGATGGTCAATCCGGTCAGTGTTGAACAGGGAGGCACGACGTTTGATGCCGTGAACTTCATAGCCTTTTTCCAATAATAGTTCGGCCAGATAGGCACCGTCCTGACCGGTGATGCCGGTGATCAGGGCTTTTTTCATGGAGTACGTTCCTTGCAGGGGATTGTTTCAAGAAGAAAATTGGTTACAAATCGGTACTGATCATTTTTCACTAATTCCAGCACGAGCTGCATATCAATATTCATATAGTCGTGTACGATTCGGTTACGAAGTCCGATGGCGGCGTTCCAGGCTGGCAAGTCGCTTTCTTGAATACATCCAAGATCTGACAAGCTGATAAAACTATCATATGCCGAAAGTGGCACCTGTTTCTCTGCAGCTTTAAGTAGATGTTTTACTTTGCCGACTGCGTTTTCAACTAGTACCTGAATAGCATGCAGCACGCCATTTTGCTCAAGACGAGACAGACTTCCGTTGTCAAGTAACCGCTCCTTGGCTTCATCCAGCAAGGCGGTCTGCTGCCGGGCTATCAAGGCTGTTTCTACCTGATAGAGATCAAGCCGCATAGAGCTGCTCCCAGTACTGTTCTTCAAGCTCCCGCCAGGTTCGCTGCAGAAAACGATGCCAAGCTAAGCTATCTTCACCCTTTAAAACAACTCCTTCTTCAGCCACTACTGTCCGCATGACAAATCGGGCTACAGGGAGGTCAATTAAGTCAATTGATTGCTGCGGCACACCAAGGGTATCAGAAATTGTTTTACGAAGTTGTTCAGTAATGGCAAGTTGTTCCATAAAGCTCATTCCGCGTCCCCATTGGATAGCAATATCCCAATCGCTATCATTTTGGGCAGTGCCTAAAGCCTGGCTGCCAATCAGAATTGCCAGTTCAAGCTCTGGTATGCTGGCAAATAGTGAACGCAGGTCAGTATACATATCAACGGCAATCCTTTAAGAAGTAATCTACCCCTTCAGCAAGCGCATAAGATACTGCCCGTAGCCGTTTTTTGCAAGCGGCGCAGCCAGTTTTTCAAGTTGTTCTGCATTGATCCAGCTCTGGCGCCAAGCGATCTCTTCAGGACAGGCCACCTTCAACCCCTGACGGTTCTCAATGGTGGCGATAAACTGGCCAGCCTCCAGCAGGCTTTCGTGGGTGCCTGTATCCAGCCAGGCATAGCCGCGTCCCATGATCTCAACCGACAGAGCACCTTCGTCAAGGTAGAGCCGGTTCAGGTCGGTAATCTCAAGCTCTCCCCGTGGAGACGGTTTCAGACCTTTGGCCCGTTCAACAACTGTTTGGTCATAGAAATACAGCCCGGTCACTGCATAGTTTGACTGCGGCTGTAGCGGTTTTTCCTCAAGACTGACCGCTTTACCAGCCCTGTCAAAGGCGACAACGCCATACCGCTCCGGATCATGGACATGGTAGGCAAAGACCGAGGCGCCGGACTCCCGCTGCATGGCACTGCCTAAAAGCTGGTTAAAGTCATGACCGTAAAAGATGTTATCTCCCAGCACCAGGGCAGAGGGGCTGTTGCCGATAAACTGTTCACCAATGATAAATGCCTGGGCCAGGCCATCCGGGCTGGGCTGTACGGCATACTGCAGATTAAGCCCCCACTGGCTGCCGTCTCCCAGCAGTTGTTCAAAGCGCGGGGTATCCTGCGGGGTTGAGATGATCAGAATCTCACGGATGCCGGCCAGCATCAGGGTACTAAGCGGGTAGTAGATCATCGGTTTGTCATAGACCGGCAGTAGTTGTTTTGATACGGCCAGGGTTGCCGGATGCAGACGGGTACCGGCCCCACCGGCCAGGATAATGCCTTTACGGTTCATAGAAGACCTTTCTGAGTGCCACTTACTACTGCTCTGTTGTAACAGAATAGCCGCGCTTTGCAAGTAGCGCCAACACCTGCTGGGCATGGTCCTGACCGCGGGTCTCCAGCACCAGTTGCACCGCGGTGGTACCCATTACCAGTCCTTTGGTGCGGCGATCGTGGGTAATATCGTGAATATTGGCCCGCGTAAAGGCAATATCCGTAGCAAGGTTCGCCAAGGCGCCGGGTGTGTCCTGCATCTCGATCCGCAGCTTCAGGTAGCGACCGGCTGCCAACAGCCCCCGTTCAACCACCAGGGCCAGGGTGCGGACATCGATGTTGCCACCGGAGAGCAGGCAGACGGTTTTACCCCGTACGTGCGCAACCTTGTTATTCAGCAGGGCGGCCAGAGCAACGGCACCGGCACCTTCCACCAGCAGCTTGCTTTTCTCCAGCAGAGCCACAATGGCCAGGGCTATTTCCTCTTCCTCAACCAACACCAGTTCATCCACCAGATCACGTATAATCGGCATGGTCAGCTGCCCGGCCTTTTTGACCGCGATACCATCGGCAATGGTGACGCTGAGCTGGACATCGGTAATGTAATTATCCTGCACCGCCCGGTACATGCAGGGGGCTGAGGCGGTTTCAACGCCGATGATCCGCACGCGAGGATTCAGTTCTTTGATGGCAACGGCGATACCGGCCAGCAGGCCACCGCCACCGATCGGCACGACAATATTGGCGACATCCGGCAGGTCCTTGAGGATCTCCAGGCCAATGGTACCCTGACCAGCCATCACCAGTGGATCATCAAAGGGATGGATGAATACGGTGCCGCTTTGCAGGCTGTCGGTCTGGGCAGCTGCAAAGGATTCATCAAAGTTTGCGCCGGTCAGCACCACCTCTGCCCCCAGGTCACGGGTGGCCTGGACTTTCTGGGGCGGCGTGGTT